>Ga0153972_1000145_pt1 | contig 20421 bp, 9 predicted proteins | sample TSGA056MetaG_FD_104732 | JGI IMG/M metagenome (GOLD analysis project Ga0153972, IMG submission 104732) | Attine ant fungus gardens microbial communities from Georgia, USA - TSGA056 MetaG | ecosystem: Host-associated > Fungi > Mycelium > Unclassified | place: USA: Georgia, George L Smith State...
ATTAAGAAATTTTTATTTTTATTTTAGAAAATTCATTCATCCACCCAACAAAAGACCACCTAACTAATAAAGAATTTTGATTTTCTAATACCCTTCATAAAGGTTTTAGATATAGAGGGATTACCCCCCCTTATTAAAATATTAAAATTATCACTGAGCCAAACTTCTTGGAAAAATATACTATTTCTTTAGTTACTTCTTGGAAAAATATACTATTTCTTTAGTTACTTCTTGGAAAAATGCTAAATGGAAATTCGTAGTAAACCAGGTAATATGACTAAGGGATCCGATAAAGAGACCATATAAGGTATAAATTGAAAGTGATTCGAAAACACCATTGATAGCTTGAAAATCGGTTAATTTAAAATTAAACCCAGTCGTAGAGTAGAAAATCCCAAATCTACTGGAAAAATGAGGGGTTTATAATTACAATCTCCCATATTTAAAATAGTCCAAAAAGGTTTACATGCGATTCACTGTTGGAGGCCATCTTTTAGCCTACATTATCAACCTTATCACATGGTTTTAGAAGTGGAAAATCGGTTCACTCTGCCCTGTTATAAATATATTTACAAGGTAATCGGTACAACTGAGTAATCCAGGGTGATATTTAAAAATGTTTTGATATGATTCCCCATGGAATTAACATGAAATGTGTGTTTGAAAAAGTTGGAGACTCACGTATTCTTTAACTTCTAAGAAAATTTATGAACGGTGGTCACAATGATGAGAAAGGAACCCTACACAAACCTAAACTAGGTACCCCTCAAGGTGGAATTCTTATTCCCTTAGTTGCAACTGCAAGGTCAAACATAGTGAAGGACAAATTGGAAAAGTTCATGGGTGAAGAAAAGCTTAGATTAGTTAAAGGTTAAAAAGGGACAAAACCCTGTGTATGCCAAATTACAAACCTTAAGAAGTAAGACATCGGATCCCGTTATGAATGTTAAAAATTTAACAAAATGCGGAAGAGCTGAAGGTCATATCAATTCGATCCTAACTACCGTAGAATGAAATTTGTAAGATACGCGGATGACTTTGTTGTTATGATTGCTGCTTCTCTTCATGAGGCCAAATTCATAAAATTCAGAATAAAAGACTTACTGAAAGCTAATTGCGGATTAGAACTTAACGATAATAAAACAATCATCAGTAGCATGTCAGAAAAGTGAAACTTTCTTGGTGCTGAAATTAAAAATCCAAAATTGAACGAAACCTGATTTGTTAACCCTGCTATAAGATAAGTAGGGGATGGTAAAACTTATATCAATGCACCTATAAAAAAGATCTTACAAAAACTTAAAGAAAATTATTCGCCAAAATCATCTGAGTTAATTCTTACCTACCGGAGTTACAACCATAATGAATCTATCTCATCAAGAAATACTAAGCTTATATAACTCAAAAATTAAAGGGGTAGTAAAGTTTTTTAGCTTTGCCACAAATAAATCAAGATTCTATAGTATCATTTGATTAATGCGTGCATCTTGTGTCCTAAGCCTGGCTAAAAAGTAAAAACATCGTACTTTAAGTAAAGTCTTTCATAAATTTGGTCCTGATCTTGAGTGTAAAGACACTGGAGTAACATTTTACAGACCTGAGAACTTAAAAAGTAATCATGATATTAAAAATAAGAAAACTACAAGTTCAGATAAACTTCTCCTATAAGTTAGACCTGAGCGGGTAAAAACACCCATTCAGTGTTTAAGAAATGCTGTACTGTGTGTGGTTCAACTCACTTCGTGGAGATGCATCACGTTAAATCAGTAAAAGAAATTAAAGCTAAATTTAGAAAAGGGGAAAAAATCTCATTTGCACAATTTAAGGAAGCTATTTTGATAAAACTGATCCCATTCTGTGCATATCATCATAGTCTACTACATAAGGGTCAATTAAACTGATATGATATCATGAAAGTGCATAGATACAACAAAAGTTAAGGTAATACGCGATAACGTATCTAGCAGGGTTTTTTGTTCCTTTTGTAGCTTCACTGTAAAATTTGAGGCGAGCCTTATGATGTTAAACTATTGCTAGGTTCTGAGGGCAGTTGTAAATAACGGTGACCCTCTACCTATTAATGCTTTTTAACTACCTCTACTTAATACAGTACTTCTACTATCTTCTGGTGCTAGTGTTACATATTCACACCATGCTCTTCTGGCTGGTTATCGATTTGAAGCAATTTGTGCACTTTTTCTAACTTTATTTATTGCTATTGTATTTACAATTTGTCAAGGAATTGAATATTATAATGCACCTTTTAGTATTTCAGATGGAATTTATGGTTCAACATTTTATTTTGCTACAGGAACACATGAGATTTATGTTATTGTTGGAACTCTTATGCTATCTGTTGCACTATTCCGAATTATTAATTATCATTTTACAGAAACACATAATCTAGGTTTTGAATCAGCTATTTTTTAATGACATTTTTTTGATATTATTTGACTAATTCTTTATGTATCAGTTTATTGATGAGGTTCATTAAATTTAATCCCTTCAATAAAATTAATTTATAGGGAAATAGATAATAAATTTTATAATTAGTTAACGTAATGATGTAATGGTTAGCACTTTGAGGTCATGATTAGAAAGATTGGGTTCGATTCCAAATTACGTTCGATTTATTTAAAATAAATTATTATTATTATTATTAATTTTTAATTTAGGTCTCTTAGTTTAAAGGTAAAACCGTATATCTTTATTTTATTATTAGGAGTTCAATTCTACTAGAGATCCTTCTTAATTCTAAATATTGTCGATTTAGTTCAAAGGTAGAATGAGTAATTTGTAATTACTTAACACTAGTTTAATTCTAGTAATCGGCTATTTTTTATAAAAAAAATTATATATTATATAAAAATAGTATTAGTATATAGTTTAATGGAAAAACACTATATTTTGGATATAGTAATGGATTGTTCAATTCAACCTATCCTAGATTAATATAAAAAGAATAACTTTTTAAAAGCCAAATTAAAGGCAACAGTAGGAATAGAACATACATAATTGTATTAGTATTAGTATTAATCCTAGAAATAAGACTAAGACTTCTAGTTTAGCTATAGGTTTAAAGTCTCAACTTTCCTAATAAAATAGGGAAAATACAAATTATAATAATATTTAAAAAATAATTAAAATATATCTTATTAGTTTTCTAGTTATAGAACTATTCCTTATTGCACTATTTAGTAGTAACGGATCTACTTTATTTTTACGTATTATTTGAATCTGTTCTTATTCCTCTTTTTGTTTTTATTAATGGTAATTGAGGTGAAAAAACTCGAGTACGAGCAGCTTTTCTTCTATTTCTTTATACTCTACTATGTTCTCTATTTATACTACTATCTGTCCTAGTAATTATTTCATTAAATAATGTTGGTTCAACAAACTTTGTACTGATTAATATTTATACTATTGATATTAAGGATCAAAATTTATCACTTCAAGTACCAAGAAAAAATAAGTAAAAATAAACAATAGAAACCCAAAATATCAAAATAAATAAAAAATAAGTAAAACTACCTATACTTCCTATCCGACAATCGTTAAACTAATGGAAAATCTATAAATAAAATAATATGTGAAAAAGTTACCAAAAATAAACTTTAAAGTATTGTAAGATAAGATACCAAAATTTTATTCCATTGCCTCAAACTAAACTATCACCTCAACTCGAAGTAATACCTAATATTTTCTTTAAAAAATAAAGCTAAAAAATTTTATAAAAAGTTAAAAAAGATCACACAAAAGTGTAAAGGTATACAAAAAACTAAATAAAACTAAAATAAACCAAAGTATAAAATCTAAAAAAACATTTTACCGAAAAAAACATTAAATGTTTCTAAATTAAGGAACAAAACAAATAAAATAGATGGGTAAAACAAAGTTAAAATTTAAGAATAAAATTAAAATAATTGGGAATCTGTCAAATAAAAATAGATAAAAATTTATATAAATTAAACATACAATTAAAATTGCGCATCTCCTAAAATAAATTAGAGTAAATAAATTAATTAAATTGAAAGTATTTTTAGCATCTTATTAATGTAAAACTAATGTTATTAGAAGTATTATATTCGTAAGGAATGAAAGATTGTTTAAAATTAAACCCCTTTAGGTAGGAATGAAAGATTTTACTAAATAATAGTAAGTACCAATAGAGTGTAAAGAGAGTATGTTTGTTGTTTTATTATATTTTTTTATTTTTTCATTTTTTGTTTTGTTTGTGGTTTTGGTTTATTTATGTATATTATTCCACAATTTTATAATTTTTATTTACTAATTAAACTAAGAAAATACTATTATTAATCAAATATTTTATAATTAATTATATGAAAATACTTTTTAATTACTTGTTAATATAATTAACTTTAAGAAAATACTATTATAAATTTAGTTTTGGTTTAATTTTATGTGTAATCTATTTTACTAATTTTTATCAAAATGGTGATGATTTTAATTTTAACTTTAAAAAAAATAGCTCCTATAAGTTATTTATTGAATAATATTTATATTTAAATTTTAGATCTGGAAATACAGTAAATACTAGTAAAATAAAACAATATTATTTATAATTGAGTATACAAGATAAAGTTAGAGTATAATTATTAGATTATTTTTATTAAATTTATAGATAATAGAATAAATAAGAGTATAGTTAGGAAAATATTAGTAATCAACATTTGTCAAATGGAATAAAATTTTATATGAGTATATTACTTCTTGGGTTTATCTAAAGATATTCAAAGTATTTATTAATTAAAGGTTTTATCTCAATATACAAATATTATAATATTACATCTGACATATATATACATTGGTAGGATGGTTAAATAATACAAATTATAAGAATGCAATTATTAAAAATTTAATTAAAAGATTTTGATTCAAAGTATAAGTACTCTTTATTTATATTTGTGATCTTAAGTTGGTAATAATAATTTAAAACCAATAAAATTGATAACTAAAAATATTTTAAAAGATTAAATTTAATTAAACTAATTAAAAACTTTAAGTAAAACAGAGAAAGAATTAACTAAAACCAAATTAGTTAAAAATCTTTAACACAAGAAACTCTATCAAAAGATCCTATTTGTAGTAACCATATTTATTCGCCTTTAGTAAAAGGTATTGTTCTATATATTGAAAATAATACATTTCATTTTATGGTAAAAACTTCTGTATTAAATATACAAAACCTAATGTAAAATACAACTATATAAATCTACTCTCAATGATTTGGTTAAGAACATTAATGAAATATTTAGCATAAAAGTTATGGTTAAATAATTGGTATATTTTTTATTAAATGTTAAACCTTGGTTGTTAAAAATGAGTCCGTAAAAAGCTTATACTGATTTAAAAGAAATAAAAAAAAAAAGATTTAATAATGTAATAAATGGAATTTTAGAATAATTAAATTTAGTAATAAACACTGGTTATTTAAATACTCATGATTGCTCGATTTTTTCTATATTTAAAAATTTTATTAAACATTTAACAAAATAAGAATCTTATTTCAAAGAAAAATTAAGTCATGAATCATATAAATGGATGTTTAATTTAATATTGTTATCAATTTACAAAACTTTATTTTTAACTTCATTTGGAAAATATTTGGAATATCAATTAAACTAAAAATAATTTATTTATAGAATCGTTCCATGATTTAAAAAATCTTAAGAAAATAGTTTATACTAAATTAAAACCAAGTATTAAAAAATCTTTACAAAATGTATTACCTTGATGTAAAATTACAAACTGGTTATGATTCGGAATATGTTAATGAAAGTGTAAAGATAAATAAATTTTAATTAGCACAAGTATTACAAATTATTTTAAACTTCCATTGAATAATCCATATAATTTTGACTAAATCCTTTGACAGATGATGTAAAAACATCAAATTTATTAAAAATAAGTTATTAGAAAAGTTAATAATTTTTATTTTTATTCTATTATAATACTTTCTTTTTTGTTTTTTTTGCTGATGAAAATGACGAAAATTGAGATAAATTTTACCAAAAGATAAATCATTACAATGTTACAAGATTCTTAAACTTTAATTATTAAATTCTAGGTAGGTATTAAAAAGCATAGTTAAGTTATTAGATGATAAAGGCTATAGTTTAATATAAATGTTACAAAATTCTATTTTATTATCAAGAGATGAAATTTTAAAATAATAATGGATAAAATTAAAAAGATATTAGATTTTTTTACATTGGTGAATTTTCTAAAATAAAACTTGAAATAAAATGAGTATGAAGAAAAATTTGTTAAAATAATAAAAGCTTTATCTAGAAATTGTATAACTTTTGTTTTTAAAAAGAATGAGAGTTAGTGTTAGTATATAATAATATATTACTAGGTTATAACACCTTAGCTAATTTAACTCTTTTAAATGATTTTAATTATTTCAAAATAACTATATTTATAGTTAATAAAGGCATAATAACATTATGAAAAGGTTTTAGATATTTCTTCATTTATACTCCTTTTATCTTTTTGATACTATCTCTTCTTATTTAAAATTAATAAAATGATAATAAAAATATACAAAACTTATGTAAACTAGAAAATTTTTAATAATTTAAACTATTTTATTCGATAAATATGTAAAAACAAGATTTTGGATGAATCCTCATTTTTTATAAATTAAAGAGATTCAATAAACCCCTTATCTTAACAAATTTAATCACCTTGTGTAACAGTAGTAATTTAAACAAAACAACTATGAATTAATATAAAAATCTTTATTTATTTAAAATATGATGTGCAATTGAGATCCACTATGTCATTTTTAGTTTTATCTAAAAAAAAGTTACAGAATCTTTATCAAGTTAAAATAATATTAAATTTAATTAAATTTTTAAGTTGTTTCCCCAAATAGAAAAAGGTAAAACGATTAGCTGTTCTAGTAACAAGAAATTATATTAAATATTGTAACACTTTAAAACTCAACACTTAAAGTTAAATTGAAACAAAAGCCAACAGTTTTTACTCATTTTGTTACTATTTTTATTTTAGTGTCAAATTTAATAAATATCAATAAAATTGATAGTGTGTAATATATCAAAAATATCAAAATATCAAAATATATGATGCTGGTGTAGTGTTAAATAAAACTATGAATAAATGAAGTAAAAATAACTTAAATATGAAAATATCTTTTTGTAATAATATTAGTTTGATTTTATTGAGTAGTTAATCAATTGATGATTTATACAGCTTTGTATACAAACTTAAATCCTTACAATCTTAATGAATTTAAATATAATTGTTAATAAATTTGGGATAAAATAGAGAAAAACTTAAGGTTAATAATCTTTATATCATCGAAAGTTACAAATATTAAAATGTAAATAAATCTATAAATGTTTAAATACCTTATTAATTAACATAGATTTTTAATCTTTAATAAATAAAGATAGTAATACCAATATAAAGGTTATAATGATATTTCAAAGGTCACATTAAAGTAAAATTCACTATAATTTAATCATAAGCTAAACACCAAGTAAAATGTAAACAACTAAAATTAATAATATAATAATAATATAAAATAATTAACTGGGTACACTTATAATACAATTACTTTTAATTGCAATACAAATTCTATAAAAATTATAAAAAATCCCACAATATATTAAATATATAACAGTATTTCATTTTATCAAAGAAAGTTTACTTCTTTTTCTAAAAATTGTCCAAAATGGTTTAAAATTTAAACAAATCGTTGAATAGAATTATGTAAAACCAAAAATTACAATAACTAAAAATAAAACATAAAGTTTAATAAAATAACCTTGTATAAGTTACACATAAATAAAATACAATTATATTCCAAATTAGTATAAAGTGTGGGAAACTTAATCATATATAAATTATACTATCGTATAAAAGTAATAACAGAATAAAAAAGTTAATTTTTAAAATAAATTAAGTTAGATTTTGCGAATCTTTTTAAATAAAATTAAATAAAACATTTAAATAATGGAAATAAACCAATAAATTTTCAATAATTAATACTGTCTTTCTCCGTCATACAAAGTAGCCCTTTTAATAAAAATTATTTTTAATTTAGAAAAGTATTCAACTTAAAATATTAAATTAGTTAAAAAAAGTATTTATATAAAATTGTAGATAAAAAATAAAAAAAAAGATTATAAATAGATTAAATTTCGCGTCTTAAGATTAAAAAGATTATAAGTTGATAAAATTCTGCGTATTAAAAAAGATTACAAGTATTCATTAATCTATTAGAAAATAATAAGAAAGGTTGTTAGTATAACATATTTTGTATAAAAAAAGATTATAATTATATAAATTTAAAAAAAAAATAAGTAAAAAAAGCTTACAAGTAGATCATATACATCTAATAAAATATTGTATAATAGGTTATCAATAGCTGTATTTCTTTGCATATAAATTAATAAAAAAGTTTACAAGTATTTAAAATTATGATTAAAAATAATAATTGCGCAATTCTCTGCCTAAAAATAATCTATTGTCCTATATATAAATTTTAAAAATAATATGGCCTGCGCCCCTCTATAAAGAATAGTTCTTGCGCGCATCTCATTCTAAAATAAATAATATATAAATATATATAGTAAAAAGGTACCCTCGCTTTCCTATAACACCCACTAATAATTAACTTGATAATAAATTATTAAATAATGAAATAATTTAAAAAGTAGCACGCTGCGCATCCTTTAAACAAAGACTAATTTGTATATTGATAATAATTTTTTAAATAAAACAAGGCTCCGCATCCTTTATTACCAACTAATTTTAATTTGATATAAAATATTAAACAAAGTTTATTACTACCCAATTCCCTACCAATTTATGTAGTTAATAATTAAAATAAAATTTAAAGGTTTTAGTTGAGTTCAATGCCTTACCAAGCTTTATATAATTATTAATTAATTTAAATGTTTAATTGACCAGATTCACTACCAAATTTTAATCATTTAATATTTAGATAATTTAATATAAAAACTTTCCTTAGAATTCAATGCTCTTACAAGTTTTATGTAATTATTAATGTAATTTAAAGTTTACCAAGTATTTCTTACCATTTTTATCTAGTTAATTTTGAATAAAAAAGTTTTAATAGAATTCTTTTTTTAAAAATCGGAATATCGAGCAAATAATCGAGTGTTTTCCGTTCGATTGTCTCTTTCGCCGTGTTTATCGTGTAGGATATATAAACATTCATATCTTTATTATAAATATAAATATAAATATAGTAACTTTGGAATTCTATTCCGCTGCTTGGTTTTTTTTGTTCCTTATTTCTTTATCTATAAAGATGTTATGGTATTCTTACAGTTATGCTGAATTCTTTTTTATAGGGTAATTGATCTAGTCTATGTCCTTTGCTATACATATCATGTTATAAAAGATATCTCAGTTTTTGGGTTATTGCTTTAATTATATTTCTTATTTATTATTATTCCATTTTTTAATAATAATGATTAACATATCAATATTAATTCTAAATCTAGTAATATTAAAATATTTAATATATTTTTTGTTAAGTTTTGATTTTCAGTATTATCTTTAAGACTATATTTATATATAACAATTGTATCAAAGGAATTATAAATTTGACTCATCTCAGTTAAGATGTAAGGTAAATAAACACCCTTATTGCTTGAATGGTTAGGTTGTACTAACATAGGTAATTGAGTAACATTAATACATGAAACATTTCAATTTTTTAAATATTTTTCATTAACCTCAATGTTCACAGTTCTAGCATCATAAGCTATACTTTCTACATTTTTGTTTTTTCAAAACATTAGTTTTATCTAGAATTAATCTTAAAATAGTATTACCAATGTAAAAAGAAGAATTTGATCAGAATCAATATAACACCCGCTTTGCTGCTTAATGATTCCTTTAAACTTATCAATAGAGATAATAATCCAGATAAAATACATAGTTACAATGATTGATGAATAATTTACCTAATTTAAATATTATTTGAGTTCTATTAATTTTCATATTAGATTCCGAGTTAATTATAATATCAATAATATTTTTAAATGAAATACTAATAATCTTATTATTCCCAATAATTAAATTATACTTAATTTAGCATAATTATTATATAATTAATATATTCTAATATTATGATTAATACCATTATTTAAACTTTGTATATATCGTGTAAGATTACACTTCTAACGTCTAAACTACTATACATTTCAATTTTGAACACTTAATATCGTAATTTAAACATTACTTTTCTATAGTCATTTGTTTATCTATTTAATCTATAGTATTATTACTTAATACATCATTAACAGAATTATCAAGTGGCTCATTTTTCTTAATTTTAGTTAATTTATTTAACTGAGTATTATTAATTATCATTGACTTACCTTTATCAAGTTTTTTAAAAAAGATTCCAGATTTTGTATTTTCTTTAGAGAATATTATTTATTGATTCTCAAATTCATTCTCAAGATAACTTCTAAAATTCATAACAATTTTAATAGAATTAGCTTTATAATCTAAAGTAGATTATCTCTATTAATTTTATTTAAAGTGATTTTTAATATGATGATCATTTAAAGTATTAAATAGTAAATTTAAATTATTTAATTTAGGAAAAAATCATTATTACAAAGATTGATTCGATTATTTTGATTATAATTATAATCTTGACTAGATATTGTTGATGAAAAATAACTTTTATATTTTTAACTATTCATACCCTTTTCTCTTCTTTTTTCTTCATGAAACAAATTAGTAATTTCCCTGTACGTAACCCCTTTTCTCTTTAACCCTTGCGATTATACGAGTGCTCAGTTAACGTTTACTAACGTCGCCTCATCTTGTAAGATATAAAAATTTTATTTTAATTCATTTTCTTTGTCTAAACTAGATATTATAGATTATCAATATTTACACTATTTTTGATTATTTTTTATTTAATTTATTAATTAAGAGATAAAATTTATTAAGAGATAAAGACTAGCATTTTTATTTATTTTCCTTAGTTTGAGCGATTAATTATTCTAGCTATAATTGATTAGGGATATACATTATGGTAATGTATGAGTGATTGTTTTGTGGAGGAGGTACTATTTTTTAATAAAAGAGGTACAGTAATGATTTTTACATCTATTTTAATTTTAATAGTGGCTAAGGCCCTACCTTTAATAAAAAAAATTTATCTTCAGTTTATTTTACAAGAATATCAACTATAATATTAATATATGCCGGAGTATTATCTTTAAATACTTTATATATTCAGTCAATTGGATCAGGCATAGGTATCTATAGTGGTTTATTCCAAATAACACAATTATCCATATTAATGGAATCTTTTGTATTATTTATAGGTTCATTTATATTAATTGCATGGCCTATCCAAAAAAATATAACTTCTAATTTTACAGATAGATTATCCGGAGCAATAAATTTAATCACAGCTTCAAATAATCATAACTCTAAATCAGAAGATTATTCTTTAATTGTATTATTTAGTACTTTAGGATCTTGTTTATTAATATCTTGTTTCGATTTAGTATCTTTATATATTTGTTTAGAATTACAATCCTTTGGAGTTTATGTTTTATCTACTTTATATAAAGAATCTGAAACTTCAACTAAAGCAGGTTTAAAATACTTCTTATTAGGCGCTTTATCCTCATGCATTATATTATTAGGATGTGGATTAATTTATTCATATACAGGATTAACTAATTTTGAATCAATTTATTCTATAATATCTACATATAACTCTATATCTTGCTTTAACAATTATGGTATAGAATTAACTGATAATGCATCAGCAGCTATTCAAGGATTAACCTTAGGATTAGTATTAATTTTTATTGGATTCTTGTTTAAAATAGCAGCAGCACCTTTACATAATTGGAGTCCTGATGTTTATTCTGAAGTACCAACAATGGTGACAACCTGATTAACAATAATACCTAAAATAGCTATATTAATATTATTATTAGAATTACAATTCTATGGATTTAATTTAATTAATATTTCTGAATCTATCTCCCTATTGACTAACTCAGAAAATACAATAACTAATTCAACCTCAACTATATTTAATTTTAACTATTTAAATAGTTTAAGTGAAGTAGTGAAAAATTTACTATTGATATCTTCATTCTTATCTTTATTATTGGGTAGTATAGTAGGTTTAGCTCAAACTAGAATAAAAAGATTATTAGCTTACAGTACGATTAACCATATAGGATTTATTTTATTAGCTTTAGCTATTAATAGTGAATCATCTATTGATTCTTTCATTTTCTATATAATTCAATATACTATAACTAATTTAAATATTTTCTTAATTATTTTAGCTTTAAGTTATATTACTGCTTCAACCCCTTCAAGTATTATTAATAATAAAGGAATAAGAGATATTAAATATATCACAGAACTAAAAGGACAGATTTATTCTAATCCTATATTAAGTTTAAGTTTAGCAATATGCTTATTTTCTATGGCAGGTTTACCACCATTAATAGGTTTCTTTTCTAAACAATTTGTTTTATATTCAGCAATACAAAATGGATATTACTTTATATCAATAATAGGTATATTAGTTAGTGTAATAAGTGCTTCATATTATTTAAAAATAGTAAAAGTTATTGCTGATGAAAGTAATATAAATTTATTACAAGAAAATAATCAAAAAGATTTTACTAATTATAATTTTGAAGATAGAAACAATTCTGTGTACTTAAGTAATGTACATAGTTATTTAATATCTGTGTTAACTTTAGTAATCTTATTATTTATTTTAAAACCTTCTTTAATCTTAAATAGTACACAATTACTATCTTTAAATTTATTTAATTGGTAATGAATAACTTATTATTTTTATTTATTTTTGTTCCTATTTTAGCTTTTGCTTTACTAGGTTTAAATATTTTATTAGCGGTTCATCAGCCGGACGTAGCGAAAGTATCAGCTTATGAATGTGGTATGAACCCTTTCCTAGGCCAAACAAGAAATACTTTCCAAATTCACTTCTTTATCGTTGCTCTTCTATTCTTAATTTTCGACCTTGAAATACTTCTATTATTTCCTATAGCTGTAACCTTATATCAAGTAGCTACTTTCGGATTCTCAATTGCAATAATTTTCTTTATTGTTTTAACAATAGGATTCGTTTTAGAAATAGGATCAGGAGCAATTTCACTTAATAATTTAGAACTTTTAAATCAAAAGAATGAAAAATCTAAATAAAACCCCCTCCCCTATAAAAATAATTTTTACAATTTTATTTTGTTTTACTATATTCAAACTATTAGGATATCAATTAAATGATATATTTAATACCGAACTAACATTAGTCTATTTTAAACCTATATTTATATAGTTATTTTTATATATATTATATATATATTAATTCATTTATTATTATTACACATATTCTATACAAATAGTAAGATCAAAATACCTCAAATTTTACCTGATTTTTTAATTAAATGGTTACAAGAATTTAAAACTGTAAGTAAAACTAAGGTTGGGTTTGAAGCATTTAAAGAAGATTATTATATACAATTATATCTGTACCTTTTTATATTGATTTATTTTGCAATTATAATGAATATTTAACAATAAATTTCAATAAATTATTGAATAAGATTCTAATTTAAATAACAATCCCTAGGATTGAATGTCAATCTAGCAATAGGTGTTTGTAATTAGTTAATCAATAGTAAAAATTATTAGCTCTATTTGTTAAATATATTAGTATACAATATTGTTTAATTTATCAATTTACATGCGAAATTATTAATCTGATTATAATTCAATGGTACGGCAAAATAATAAAAGAACTCGATTAAATTTTTAAGCTTCAATCAACATGAATATTAGTTTCACATGCATATACCCTACAAAAGAGTATGATTAATATGCTTAAACCCCCCTATCGAGTATAGTTAAATAGTATAAAAATTTTCCAGTTGATATTGTCAGTTCGAGCCTGGCTACAAAGTTAAGGTTTTAAATTGATTTCATAAAAAATACCACTTAACCAATAATATAAATAAGTTAAACATCAATATAAGTTCATATATATAAAATATGATTAATAAACCGTGTTAATGCTTATAATAATATAAAAGGCCGAATTTAATAAGATGTTAAAAAAACAACAAACAAACAAAAAATGTAGAAAATGTTATTAAAATACTCGCACCATATAATAAAATATAGTGTAAAAGAATAGTAAAATAGAATGGATTTTTAACCTTATACTTGAATCAATTATATAGCTTTATATCATTTAATTTTTATAAGTATTACTTACCAGCTTTTAACATCAATTTAGGGTTTAATAATATAGGTATTTTTATTGGATATTAATCTTTACTTGTTTTATCCATTTATTTTTATATTTTTACTAATTAGTTAATCAGGTTTTGGAGCATTTTTCTTATTTTTAATAATTTTATTTTATTCTGATAAATTATAGTTTAATGCAACAATAATCCGTATTTTACTTAATTTGTTTTATAAAAAAAAACTTTAAGCTAAATAAGGTAAAAATTTATAAAAAATATGAGAGTTTATTATTTCTTTTCATAATTGAGACTTTTGTATTGAGTTATTTTAAGATATTATTAATATATTTAAGGAGCAATAAATTGTTGGCCTTTTCTGTTTCTACTACTTCTTTGATAATATTTTTGTTTGCTTCATTTTGTATTTTTTTTTAATTTTTCACTCATCGTCAAGATTTTTTTCGATCAATATACGATCTTTTGCATATTTTGGGTTTTATATTTTCTTACTTTGATTTTGAGTTGAGACGATTTACGTTATTTAGTTTAAATATTATACTTAATATTTTTTTATTGTTGGATTTGTTTTTTTCCTTAGTTATTTTTCATTAGGGCATTGGCCTTTTTGTTTAATTTAGGGGTCATAATGCTTAAATTTTTTATTATTTTATTCAAATTATTTTTACTATGGGTGTTGTAATTTAAAGTTTTATTTGTTGAACTGATATACCCTTTTTGTATTTATTTTGGTTTTGTTTAATTTATTTTAGTTTTTATTTTAAGTTTTCTGGCTTGTTTTTAAACTTAATCTTAAACATTAAGAACCTTTTATTGTTTATTTTAAACTTTTTAAATTTATATATGTGAAACCTTTTATACTAAATTTATATTAAATATTTGTAACCTTTTATTTTTGATTATAGTATTTTACATATTTAGAATCTTTTTTAAAATTTTACTATAAAGTATATTACATATTGAGAATCTTTAATAACTTAATTTAAGTTAGATTATATTACATACTTGTAAACTTATTATTTTTTAAAATTATTATAATAACTACTTAAAATCTTTTTTTAAAAATTATTTTTAATTAAATACTTGTAAACTTTATTTATTTTAATAATCTAAATGTTATAATTATAATCTTTTTTTATTTATTTTTAATATTAATAATTTAATTTGTATTCTTTATACACGGATTTTTTTAGATTTAAAGTTTAAGAGTAAGAGTTTTAGTAAATGAGATATAACTATTTTTAGTTCAATTTAAGTAGGATTTAAACTTTTATATTTGTTTGTTACAGTAGAAATAAATTTTATTACTTGAATTTAATGAAAAAGGGACTGATTTTAAACTAACCTATGCAATTTTGTCATTGTGCTAGATCATATATTTAATCCAATTAAAGATTTTTAGAGCCATCAATAAAGGTGAATTTTATATAGTTTGACATTTATTCATATACTACTTTTTAGTGTCACGATTTAACATATTTATTGAGATGAGTAGATTTTACTTTTTAAGTGATTTTGTGCCTCACTTTTATTGATTGCATTGCTTTTTACTTTATATTTAGTTTTATCTTTCATTTTGCGTTAAATTTTTATATGGATTTTAATTTAAATTTATTGGTTATTTATTCATTAATTGAGTTTTTAATTATTTAATTTTGGTTACTTTTTAATTTTCAAGTTAGATTTAATTTTAATTATTTTATGCTATCTTAACCATACCTAGTATTTGATTTGTATTATTTTATTATTTTGGTTATTTAATAATTTGTTCTAGGTTCTATTTAAGATAATTATTAGTATTTTGATAGATAATAATAATATTTTATTTATAATTTTGTTTTCCATTTTAAGGTAATTTATACTTTATTATTACTTTTCTAGCTTGTTATTATTTTTAAATTTGTTCTTAGATTATTTATAATAAGATTAAATTAATTTAGTATGATTTTTATAACTTTAGTTTCAATCATTTTCTTAAAACTTTTAATGTTTAATGTAACTTTAGACAACTTTTAATATCCCCCGAGTTACGTTTTTTACTTTATTTTATATAATTTATACATTTTCTTTGTAACTTTATAACATTTGTTTAGTACCTTTATTTCATAGTATAATGTTTAATATTTATACCTTATTTAGTATGAAATTTTATTGTTGCTGCTTATACTTTTTAATTATATTAGGATACTTTACTTGACCATTTAAATAATTTATAATAATTATAGTTGAGACTTTACACAATTTTAATTAAGTTATTTTTATAGTAATGAATTTAGCTTAAATATTTGTAGCTTGACTACACATGAAATCAGAGTTAATATTAATAAAGTTGATTTTTATAATATTTTGTTCGAATAGCTTTTATTTATATAGTTTATTAATTTGGTATTTACATTGCTGTTGAAAATATGCATTCTTTCTACTTAATATTTAAATAGTCAATATTTAATGTTTAAAAAAAAAATAATTGAATTGATATTACATTTTAAAAGAAATGATGATTATATTGAATGTAAATTTACTAATGATTTTTATAAAAGGTTGTTTATATTAAATAATTATAGAGAGTTAGTAGATTCTGAAAATCTTTTCAAAATGAAATAGACTATAATGATAACTTACATAATGAATTTTACTATAAATTGAATAAGTTGATAAAGACTGTTTAGTATAAATTGGGTTAAAATTTTAGTTAATCTCTACATAAGAAAGATCCTGTATAACAATAATACAAATTTAGAGACTGGTTTTGAATATGTAATTGATAATACTTTAAGTTAATCTTTTAACTTTTCTTCTAGAGAATCTAAATCAATATAAACACAAGATTTAATTAACGAATAACTGCAATTAAACAAAATATACACTAAATATTTAACATACTTTAACAATCAATAAAAAAAGATTTTGAATTTTCTTAATTATTCAACCCTTTGTAAGATAGCACAACTAAGATTTTTTTGCATTTATTTTACTTTTTACGTTATCGCACAATTTTTAAAAAAGTTATCCTCAATACACTTCATAAATTTATTATAAGGTAAATTGGAATCAATAATAGAAAATAATTAAAAATCAAAGTATTAAAATAATTAATTAATATTAATAAAACTTATAAATTAAAAACCTAAACTAAAAATAAACAAAATCATTCATTACCGCGATACCTATAATCCTTTTTCACTCCTTCGCTACAGCTAATATAAAAAAAGAAAATTAAACTTAAAAAAAACGAAGCAATCTATTGCAGATATACCGAGTATAGCAACAAAAAAACCTAAAGCAAAGAGGAAACTAAGAACTGTTAATGGTTAGTGAATGGTTAGTATTTACGAAAGGACTCCGTGTTTTTGGTAAAATTTTTATTCTTTAGTTTGCTTTCATTCCATGTAATCTAGAAGTTGCTAGCGCCTAATTGTACATATAACATAAGAAGAACCACCGCTTATTGGGGGTTCCGTCCTACCATAATAAATCTTTAGCAAGAAGCTAAACCGGAAATCACACAATCTCAATTACGTGAAAGCCGAAACAATCTGAAATAGAAAAGAGGTCCTCTCCGAAAACTACTCTTATAATCTTATTAATCGTATCTCAATAGAAGGGGCAAATAGCCCTATATTTACTACCCTAACGAGGAAGAAATCCGGTCTACAGTAAGGTGACTCCTTACGACAATGGTAAATAAGGCTAAACGGCAATAGGTAAATCCGGTGCCAACGACAGCCAACTAAACACGAATAAGAGTACCTCGGTAAAGTTCTTATCAAGAATAATAAACCGACTACTTTACGTAAGTACATAAAACAAAAACAGATGAAACTAAAATTGGTAAAATACTCATAGCTGCAAGGGTATAAAAAATCTTTAACAAGCTTGGTGAAGTCTACCTTCTTACTAAACTCAGCTTAAGCCGGTGGTAATAGTCTATATATTGTAAAGCTCCGGGAGTATTATAAAGCTATAAATAATTCCTCTAGACATATTAACAAGTCTCTCAGATAGATAAAAAAAAGCAACGAGCAGACGGCAATGGCAGGTATAATCCAAAACATAGGTGTAAAGATTCTTCCAGATCTACCCATTAAGGTGTGTTATAATCGCCATGAAATTGGAGTTAGTAGGTAGGGTATAAGGAACCCAATGTAGTAAACCTAACTTAAAGTTATAGTATCGGCTTTTATAAATCTTTTTTCCTTAAAAATAACAATCTAACGCTTACAAAAAAATACAAAATTGTACACTATCTAATTCAAAAACTAACTTCATCTAACAAGGATAAGGGATATGCCTTATAAAAGTAAGATAGCCGTGGCTCCGGGTTTTAAGTTGATAGGCTCCCTAAAGAGTAGTTTGGCGTTATATGGAAAACAAGTAGCCTTCTTTGAGCTAAGGCTGAGTATTAAATAATAAATATAACCCCGTAATGAATTAGATAGCAACATATACCTCTACTATATTAGATATCTAATATAACCCTACGAAAATAACCATAAGTATACTAAACTATTCCGTAAGATATTTTATAACTCTGGTACAATATCTATATCCTTAATATTACTGACACGATAAAGATACGAACATGTATAGTGATGTGGACTTCTCAATACGACACTAAACCGCATGGTCTTGGTTTTTTAAATTTATTATTTACGTGAAGAAATAGTCCCCTTTGGAACAGTCCCTAGCAAGAAAATTTAAGATTCTAGAGTTAACCTAAAAAGCGATAGTTTTCGAGTATGAATGTTACATTAAGTGTTTCCCGGTTGGCATAGTTAGATACCTTTATCAGAATACGAGGAATGATATGAAGCTATTTAAAACTAGACCTAAGTAAATATTTGTACAATTCTACGGAATACTCTATAGCAATAGCCCATTAGACAAGCGAGATATACTAATCTTCGTTGCCTGCACAGGGATAAAAGCCAACTGCTCGAAAAGTAACTGGATCAAAATAAACGGAGAATGGGAAAGAAAATAAAATTTCTAGTAATCGACTTTCGACCCTACTCTATAAATCCTGATTTAGAACGACGTCCTCAAACCCAAAATGAAAAATAATTCAACGCGACAAGAAATTTAAACCCCTAACAATTAAGAAAAACTTATTAGCTGAACTCTATGACCGAACAGGTGAAATACCTGAAGAAGAATATATAGAAGAAGGTGTACCTTTTACCTAGTGGTTTCCCTGCCAAGATCATGTTTACTAATGTCCCGCCTATATAATGGATCCAATGACGATGAAGCCATAGAACATAACTTTATACTAATGTAGAACCCCCTAAGTTGGTACGACATAAAATTAACTAAATAACTGAATCAGAAGCAAACCGGCAAACAATACCTCATAAACGAAGAGGACGCTACAAATACGAAATTCACATTTTTCAATATATCAAACTATGCGACTCACTTGCTAATTTACCTCATCTAATCAGTTCGTATGCAAATAACCGGCTTCTTTAGAAAGAGTTCCATAGATAATAAATATCTTTCTTACAAATATGGACTTTTCCCCTTATACTTTAGCGTAATGTTCTGAAAGAGCTACTTAGGTAAACAACATTATAAAAAGCGACTAATAAACCCGAAATAATTCGACTCCAATGAATAATATACCCTTTAAATATTATGAATGTCATATGGCTGAGAGTTTTTAATTTATTAGACGATATGAATAGGGTACTATATAAATTATAATAATTAATATTATGATGATTATTAGATAGAATGATTTATTTGAGGTATATTGCATAAAGGGAATTAGAGATCAGTGAAGGTTAAAATCTATTAGAAAAACAGAGTTTATTTTTTACACACATACAAAATTATTATTAGTTGTTTATTGTTAGTTTATTATTTTAAATTATATTTATTATTAAAATTGAACATTAGGTTAATATAAATAACTTTATTAAGAAATATGATATTATTTGGTATTTTATGCTATTGTTATTAAACCCCACCCCTCCCCCTGTATCTGTTATCTCTCTAAAAGCTTCAAAGAATACCAGAGATTCTAAAAGTGTATTAAATAAATTAATATGTTAGACACTATCATTAACAGAAATTTTTAAAAAAAGTATTTAAATTTTAGCTC
>Ga0153972_1000146_pt1 | contig 20404 bp, 19 predicted proteins | sample TSGA056MetaG_FD_104732 | JGI IMG/M metagenome (GOLD analysis project Ga0153972, IMG submission 104732) | Attine ant fungus gardens microbial communities from Georgia, USA - TSGA056 MetaG | ecosystem: Host-associated > Fungi > Mycelium > Unclassified | place: USA: Georgia, George L Smith State...
ATGCAAGCGCGATCTTTATCGACGGGACGCACATAAAGGCCAGCGCGAATAAACGGAAGAACACAAAAGAAGAAATTACGGTATCGGCCAAAGGCTATCAGGACCAGCTGGACAAGGAGATTGACGAAGACCGGTCGGCGCATCCCCTTCTCCATGTCAGTGGCGTTTGACGGTTACGTATAAATGAGTATTTATTATATTATCAGTTGTCATGGTTCAGAAGAATTAAAATAAACATTGATTTTTGAAAATATAATTATTATAGACAAATGCCTGCGTATTGATTCACGCAGGCATTTATTTTGACTTGCATTTTGACTTGCATCTTAACGTATTTTTCCGTATTTTAGCGTCGTTTTACGTATTGCAGCGTGGAAATCACGAAAAGCAAAAGCCTTGGAATCTCAGTGATTCCAAGGCTTTTTTAGTGGCACGCCCTGAGAGATTCGAACTCCCGACCTTCTGGTCCGTAGCCAGACGCTCTATCCAGCTGAGCTAAGAGCGCACATTTTTGCGCCTTAGTATCTTAGCATGGACAGTTACAAAATGCAAGCCTTTTTTGCTAATTAGTTATCTTCCGATTGCGTCGGTAACATCTTCTATAACTTCGCCTACGGTCCTAATTGCCTTGCCAAGTATCTTTTTGCGGCGCTTTTTGTCGGGTGCAAGGCTCATTCCTATAGCAGCTCCAACAAGCAGTCCGGTGCCGATGCCTTTAAAAAATCCTGAATGACTCATGAAAATCCTCCTCACATTAATTCTTGCATATTTATTATGTGCGTAAAAAATGCGGCTATATCTTAATCATTTTGCCATCTCAGGCAATTACTCTCTGCGCATTGTTGCGAATATCTGCTCGAATGTGGTAAAATATAATTAATATTGCTTTTTGGAAGGCAGGCATAAAAATGACGATAAGAGTATTAGCTGTCGGAGATGTATGCGGAAAAGCGGGACTTGACTATCTTCAGCGGCATCTTGACAGCGTTAAAAAAGCATACAAAATCGATTTTACTGTTATTAACGGTGAAAACGCTAACGTAGTTGGCTTGACGCCTGCGCAGGCTGAGGATATTTTCGACTTTGGCGCAGATGTAATTACGCTTGGTAACCATACCTATGCTAGATTTGAAATTGGCGAATACCTTGAGCACGCCAGCCGCTGCATTCGCCCTGCAAACTATGCACCCCAGTGTCCGGGGCTTGGTCATGGTGTTTACGAAACCGCCTTCGGGCCTGTCTGCGTCATAAACCTTATGGGCCGATTCACGCTAGACTCCAACACCGACAATCCGTTTGTAGTTGCAAACGAAATTTTAAATACGGTTAATACTAAAATCATTCTTGTAGATTTTCATGCGGAGGCAACAAGCGAAAAGCTTGCAATGGGTTATTTTCTGGACGGCAGAGCGAGCGCCGTTTGGGGAACACACACCCATGTTCAAACCTCTGACATAAACATTTTACCCGAAGGCACGGGATATATAACCGACCTTGGCATGACAGGCGCTGTAAACAGCGTTTTGGGAATAGAAATAAAACAAAGCATTGGTAAATTTTTGGGCGACCCTCCATGCCGCTATACGGGCGCAGGGGGCACATCAAAAATGGAATGCGCAGTTTTTGAAATTGACTGCGAAACAGGTGTTTGCTTAAAAGCAGAAGCGATGAGGTTATTATGAGAAAAATCAAGCTTATTCATGCGGCAGATTTGCACTTGGATTCCGCATTTGAGGCAATGGGCAAAAAATCGTCTATGCGACGGAATGAGCAAAGACAGATGCTAAATCGCATTGCTTCTGCTGTGAAAACCGAAAATGCCGACATCCTTCTGCTAGCAGGCGATTTGCTTGACACTCGCTTTGCTTATGCCGAAACAACAAAAGAGCTGCTTGAGGTTTTATCGGGACTTTCCTGCCCGATTTTCATTTCCCCCGGAAACCACGATTATTATACGCTTTCATCGCCCTATGCAAGGCTGACTTTTCCCGAAAATGTACATATTTTTAAAACTTCTGAAATAAGCGCTGTAGACCTTAAAAGCCTTGGTGTCACCGTGTACGGTGCAGGGTTTACCGACATTCTTTGTAGTCCTCTGTTAACTGGCTTTACCGCCTCTAAAAAGTCCGGATTTTTGAACATCGGGGTCTTGCATGGTAAGGTCGGTTCTTCGCACGCCAATTACAACCCGATGACGGAAGATGAAATTGCAACATCCGGGCTTGACTATCTTGCCCTTGGCCATGTTCACACCTATTCAGGTCTGCAAAAGGCCGGCAGCACATATTACTCCTATTCCGGCTGCCCCGAAGGCCGGGGCTTTGATGAGTGCGGCGAAAAGGGTATTTTATGTGTTGAAATTTCCGAAGAAAGCTGTAGCGTTAGATTTATCGAAACAGCGCTTCGGAAATATGATATCATCGGTGTCGATATAAATGACAACCTTGATGAAATCATAACACCACGAAAAAATGATATCATCCGCATTCTGCTTCATGGAGCCTGCGAAATTGCGCCTGATACAAAGGCAATAAGCGAGAAATACAAAGACTACTTCTATGCACTTGATGTAAAAGACAGCACCACCATAAAACGGGACCTATGGGAGTCTTCCGCCGAAAACTCTCTAAAGGGTATTTTTCTTCGCAGCATGAAGGAGCGGCTTGACTTAGCGGAAAGCGACGAAGACCGGGATATAATTATAGCCGCCGTCCGGTGGGGCATTGCGGCCCTTGACGGAGGAGAGGCGGTGGATTCATTATGAGAATAAAAAAGATGACTGCATGCTTTGGCCGGCTTGATGACGAGACAATTATGCTTCAAGATGGGCTAAACATCATTTCCTCACCTAATGAGAGCGGTAAAAGCACATGGTGCTCCTTCATAAAGTCAATGCTTTATGGCATTGACTCCTCTGCACGAGAGAAAAATGGAGTTAAGCCCGACAAAGTTAAATTTGCCCCTGTAAACGGTAAGCCGATGGGCGGCGAAATGGAAATCGAAATAGATGGCAAGCATATAACTCTCGCACGCACAACAAAAAGCGCAAATGCACCTATGCGAGAGTTTTTGGCAACCTATACAGGCACGAATACCGCAGTGGCAAATTTGAACGGTATCGACTGCGCCGAAACTCTTTTAGGCATGTCAAAGCCAGTGTTCGAGCGAAGTGTTTTCGTATCGCAAAATTCGCTTTCAGTTGATTCCAGTCCTGATCTTGAAAAGCGCATTAACTCAATTACCTCGACAGGCGAAGAAGGCATGTCCTACACACAGGCAGACGCTTTTCTGCGTCAGTCACTTCGCAAAAGACGCTTCAATAAAACAGGCGCTTTGCCGCAAATCGAAGCCGAAATTGACTCCGTAAAGCGGGAGCGTGACGCAATTGCCGAAGACAGCGAAGAAAGCGCAAGACTGACCGAACAGCTATCAAAAGCGATTGCTCAGCGGGAAAACGCCAGCGAGGAAGCAGTCCTTACACAGAAAAGCCAGTCAGATGCATTAAGCGGAAAATTTGCAGCCTTTCAGGATGAAATAAAGCAGCTAGAGGCCCACTATTTCGCCGCAAGAGAGAAAACCGCCGTTTGCGCTGCCGAAGCCAAAGGCGGACCCTTCGGCTCGCTAAATGCGCAGGAAACGAAGGCTGCCTGCGCCGAGGGCCTTTCTGAGGAGATGCCAAAACAGAAAGCGCTTTCAAAATTTTGGCCTTTGTTCCTTGTTCTGACGGTCGCGTTTGTTCTTTTATCGTTTTTCTATCTTATCTCGATACTTGCGGCAATTGTTATGCTTGCTGTTACTGCCTACGCGTTTTTCAGCGGCAGAAAAGCGAAGGTTGAACAAAAGGATTACGAGGACAATCTTCATGAGAAATACGCTGCACCCGACAAGACCGGCATCAAAGCTATGTGTGACGAGCACCTTGCCGCACTTGAGTCTCTTGAAGAAGCAAGCAATGCGCAAAGGGTCCTTTCGAAGCAGCTTGATGAGAAAAAGGCGCAGCTGGAAAAACTCCAAGCGCAGATGATGCGCCAAAGCTCCGCCGTCACATCTTCGCCTACTGCTGCACTTGACGCGCAAATCGAAGGCTTTCGCCACAGCCTTGCCGTTATTGAAGGCCGCTTTTCTTCGCTGGGAGATCCGATGGTTCTCAAAACCAAGCTCTTTGAGCTTAAAGCAAAGCAAAAAGCCTTGCAGGACTCTTACGATTCGATTGCCCTTGCAATAGAAACGCTTGCAGAAGCCAACACCACGCTGCAAGCGAGATTTTCTCCACAGCTTGGCGCAAAAGCGTCAGAAATTATGGCGTTTCTAACAGACGGCAAATATGACAAGTTAATGTTTGACGAAAGCTTTGCCTCAAGCGCCAAAGGCCCCGATGACAGCAGAGCCTTGCAGTCGGGATATTTAAGCGCAGGAGCGCTCGATCAGGTTTATCTTTCCCTGCGGCTTGCGATATGCGACCTTGCGCTGCCGGAGGGTAATAGCTGCCCGATTGTGCTGGACGATGCGCTTTGCTGCTTTGATGATGAACGCATGAAAAGGGCGATCGACTATCTTTCGCTACTGTCAAAGCGTCGGCAGGTCATACTTTTCTCCTGTCACAAGCGTGAAAAAGAATATTTAGATTCAATTACATAAAGTAAAAGCGCCATCATACTGACGGCGCTTTTACTTTACTTTTTTTCGTAAGTAATAAATCTGTATTTAAGGTTTTCGCTTTCCAGCTCGCCGGAATCCTGCGTTATGTGCCAGTCGGGCATATCGTCGAGATTGGGGAAAAATACATCCGACTTGGGGGTGCATTCAATTTTGGTTATATGAACCTTTTCGATGTACGAAAACATTTCGTTATAAACACTTGCGCCCCCAACGACTATAGCTCTGGGGTGCTTTTGCGCCTCGGCTGCCGCCTGTGAAACCGATTTTACGATAACGGCATCTTTGATTGGTGCGTCACTGCTTGTCAGAACAATATTTGTTCTGCCCTTTAGCGGCTTTCCATGCGGAAAGTCTTCAAGAGTTCTTCTGCCAACGATAATTGCCGAGCCTTGTGTTATTTCACGAAAGTGCTTTCTATCCTCCGAAACTACAATTGGCTGCGTGCCATTAGCGCCAATGCCCCAGTCTGCATATACTGCAACAATAGCTTCCATTTAGTTATACCGCCACTTCAATCTTTTTGTCAAAGTGTGAATACTCATAGCCTTCAAGTCCGAAATCGTCACGGGTGAAGGCGTAAAAATCCTTGACACCAGGGTTTATCATCATTTTTGGCGCTCTCTTAGGCATATTTTTAATGATCTCTTCAATAATCGGAACGTGCCTGTCATAAATATGTGCATCAGCAATGACATGAACAAGCTCGCCTGCCTCAAGCCCCGAAACCTGCGCCATCATCATGAGCAATATCGAATATTGCACAACATTCCAGTTGTTTGCCGCCAGCATATCCTGCGAGCGCTGGTTTAGTATGCCGTTTAATGTATTTCCGCTGACATTGAAGGTCATTGAATATGCGCAGGGGTAAAGCGCCATCTCGGATAAGTCGGCAAAACTGTATATATTGGTCATAATCCTGCGTGAGGCAGGGTTGTTTTTAAGGTCATACAGCACTCTGTCCACCTGGTCCATTTCGCCCTCGGGATAGCGGTGCTTAACAGAAAGCTGATATCCATACGCCTTGCCGATTGAGCCGTTTTCATCCGCCCACTGATCCCATATATGACCGTTCAAATCTTTAATGTTGTTGCTTTTTTTCTGCCAAATCCACAAAAGCTCGTCCAAGCTTGTTTTCCAAAAGGTGCGGCGAACTGTAAGGATTGGGAATTCTTCTTTAAGGTTGTAGCGGTTCACAACGCCAAACTTTTTGACCGTGTGGGCAGGTGTCCCATCCTCCCATTTTGGACGAACGGGCAGGTCTGTATCCCACGTTCCGTTTTCTATTATATCTTTGCAATTTTGGATGAATATCTCGTCAGCGAAGCTCATTGCCATTCCTCCGTTTTAATAATACCGATGAGCCAATTATACTATATCGGCTGGCAAATCACAATGCCTCTTTTTCCGCATAGTATGATCATAGAAGAAGTATCTGTGTATGCAGCAGAAAGGTTTGATTATTATGAAATATGCATTGTTTGGCGGCGACGACAGAATCGTTATTTTGCGGCGCCTTTTAATAGCTGACGGGCACGACGTAAAGTGCTTTGCCTTGGAGAAGGCAATTACAGGCGAAGCCAGCGCAGAAAACGCCGCAGCAGGCGCTGACTGCGTAATTCTGCCTCTGCCCTGCGAGAGAGACGGCTTTTTAAATGCCCCCTACTGCGAAAACAAATACTACATATGCGATTTGCTCGACACTATAAGCCCCGGGACAATAGTCTGCGCAGGCAAGGCAAGCTGCCTTGAGGCCGAGTGCGAAAAAAGGTCGCTTTTGCTGCAGGACTATTTTGCGAGAGAGGATTTTGCTGTTTTGAACGCCGATTTAACGGCAGAGGGCACAACTCAGCTAATCATGCGCAACTCAAAATCGGCACTGCGGGGCAAGAGTATATTAATCTGCGGCTTCGGGCGAATTGGAAAGCTTCTGGCTCTAAAGCTTCTTGCCTTTGGAGCGAAAATAACGGTTGCCGCCAGAAGCAGCGGGCAGCTTGCATGGGCGAAGTGCATTGGATGCGAAACAAGGGATTTGTCGCCATGCAAGGGCGAAAGATTTGACTTTGTTGTAAACACAATCCCCCATCCGCTGTTTGGCGCAGATTTTCTTTCGGAGCTTCGGGGCGCAACGCTTATTGAGCTTGCCTCGGCGCCCCATGGGTTTTCACAAGAAGAGGCTTCCGCACTCAAGCTTGAACTGATTCTGGCGCTCGGACTTCCCAGCGTTTGCACACCGATAAGCGCAGGGGGAATAATCAGGGATATTATTTATGGAATTATGGAGGAATTAAAATGAAACATGTGCGTGTCGGTCTTGCATTGACCGGCTCATATTGCACATATGCAGAGGCATTTTCCGTTTTTGAGAGCCTCTGCGAAAAATATGACGTCACCGCCATTATGAGCGAAAATGCGTCTTCAACCGACAGCCGCTTTGGCAAAAGCGAGGATTTCATCGCAAGGCTTGGAGCGCTGACGGGGAAAAGTGTTATAACATCAATTGCCGCAGCCGAGCCGATTGGCCCGAAAAAGCTGCTTGATATAGTGGTTATTGCGCCTTGCACGGGGAATACCCTTGCAAAGCTTGCAAATAACATCACCGACACCTGCGTGACCATGTCCGCAAAATCGCATCTGCGAAACTCCCGGCCTGTGCTGCTTGCGGTTTCCACAAACGACGGTCTTGCAGGCTCTGCAAAAAATATAGGCACACTGCTGGCACGTAAAAACATCTATTTCGTACCGTTTCATCAGGATGATCCTATCGGCAAGCCAAATTCGCTTGCGGCAAGATATGATTTGCTGGATGCCTCAATTGAAGCCACTTTAGAAGGACGGCAGCTTCAGCCGATTTTGGCATAGAAAAAGCGACCCCCGGGGGTCGCTTTTCTTATATAGCCAAAAATGCCAGGCTGTTTACGAACATATGCAGCGCAATTGGCACAAAAATGCTTCCGCTGCTTTCATACGAATAGGCAAGCGCCAAGGAGACGGGAATATATTGCACGGCGTACAGCAGCATCGTCAGATCCACGAAAAGGTATTGCCATATATGGTAAAGACAGAACAGCGCAATGGACGCAGCATATGCTGCAATGCGGCTTTTTCTTCTGAGCCTTCCAAACACCACTCCACGGAAAAGTGTTTCTTCAATAAACGGCGCAATGAAAACCGCAAGCGCAAGCATTCCGCCGCGATCAATGTTTGCAAGGTCTCCAACCGTAAGCTCGTTCGGGTTTTCCTCAAGCGGAATGAGAAAAGAAAGCCCCCCCGCCACGACAATAGACAGTACATAATCAATCACAAGGGCAATCGCAAACGCCTTGATGCACCTTTTGAAGTTATCAAGCAGATCGTCGAACTGCACACGAAAATAATTGCGCATAAAAAGCACCAGAAACAGCACTCCGATGCCGTAATACACAATGTTTATTGTCATATTGTCAATAGTGTTCACGGAAAAATACGCATAAACACGCGCCAAAATCGGAATGACGAAGAAATGCAGCGGCAGATAAATCCACCCTGCAATTGCCTCACAAGGGGATAGTCTGTCGCAAAAAACCGGTTGTTTAGTCATTAGCCATCTACTTTCTTCTTTAGCTCATATAGCACGTTGATTGCCTCCATAGGTGTAAGAGAATTTGGGTCAATTCTCAAAAGCTCATTGCGAATTTCTCTCTCGCCAACGTCTGAAAGGCTGATTTGGGCCGAAGGCTCGCCCCTCGAAACCTCATACGCTGCACCGGAGGCCTCAAGCTCGCTCAAGTAATTTTTTGCCTTGTCAATAATGGCGTCAGGAACGCCTGCAAGCTTTGCAACCTCAATGCCATAGCTGTCGTCAGCGGCACCGGGCACAATTTTCCGTAGGAAAATCAGCTTTCCTGCCTGCTTTTTTGCAGTGATATTATAATTCTTAACACCGGGCAGGCTGCCTTCAAGGGTAGAAAGCTCGTGGTAATGCGTTGCAAACATGGTTTTTGCGCCAAGCTTGCGCTTGTCGGCGCAGTATTCAAGCACCGCCCTCGCGATTGCCATGCCGTCATAGGTTGAAGTCCCCCTGCCAATTTCATCAAGGACAAGCAGGCTTCTGCCTGTGGCATATTTTAAGATATCTGCCATCTCGCTCATTTCGACCATAAAGGTTGATTGGCCTGCTGCAAGATCGTCGCTCGCCCCAATGCGCGTGAAAACCCTGTCAACTATACCGATCGTTGCGCTTTTGGCGGGGACAAACGATCCAATCTGCGCCATTAAAACTATCAGCGCCGTTTGGCGCATATATGTGCTTTTACCTGCCATGTTCGGTCCTGTGATGATTGCAACACGGTCATTTTCGCAGTTTAGCAGAGTATCGTTCGGCACAAACTGGCCGCCATTTTGCGATGCTTCGACCACGGGGTGGCGTCCGTCTGCAATGGAAATGCAGCTTCCCATGTCAATTTGCGGCATACAGTAATTGTTTCTAACCGCAGTTTCGGCAAAGGAGCACAGGCAGTCTATCGCCCCAACGCTGTCTGCCGCAGCCTGAAGGCGCTTTACCTCTCCCGCGACAAAATTACAGGTTTTAGAAAACAACTCATATTCCAACGTGCAAACCTTGTCGTCCGCAGATAAAAGCGTCTGCTCAAGCTCCTTAAGCTCCTGAGTGAAATATCTTTCGTTCGAAACAAGCGTTTGTTTTCTAATGTATTCATCGGGCAGGGGCGTGTCGCCCTGCGACCTTGGCACATCGATATAATACCCGAAAACCCGATTGTACCCAACCTTCAGTTTTTTTATGCCGGTGCGCTGTCTTTCACGCTCTTCAAGAGCTATGACCATCTGCGCCCCGTTTTCCTTAACGGATCGAAGGTAGTCAACCTCTTCATTAAAGCCTCTGCGAAGGATTCCGCCCTCTCGAACGGAGAACGGCGGATCATCGCAGATGCTGCTTTCAATACAGACCCTAACGTCCTTTAAATTATCCATCTGGGCGCAGTTTTTAAGCATTGCGCTTTTGCAGGAGGCAAGAAGGTTTTTAATCTTCGGAATTGCCGAGCAGTAGCGTGCAAGGCAGTTCAAATCCTTTCCGTTAGCCGTTGCATAAACCGCCTTGCCGGCAAGCCTTCGTATATCGCCAATTTCCTTTAGCAGATACATAATCTCGCCACGAAGAACGCTGTCCGAAACGAGTTCGTTGACGGCAGCAAGTCTTTGGCTGATAACGCTTGGATTAAGAAGCGGTCTTTCAACCCACGCTCTGAGTAGCCTTGCGCCCATGGGAGTTCCGGTTTTGTCCAGCACCCACAAGAGGCTTCCTCTCTTCTCGCCGGTGCGCAAAGAGCTGGTAAGCTCCAAATTGCGAAGCGTTGTGTAATCAAGCTCCATATACCTACCATCGCCGATTGTTTCTATCTTGTTTATGTGCGACAAATCGATTTTCTGCGTTTCGTTGAGATAGGAAAGAAGCGCCCCTGATGCGCAAACAGCCTCGGCGCCAACCGCAAGGGAGATGTCGGAGAATTCCGTTGCCCCAAGCTGCTTACAAACGGTATCTTGGCTTACATCAGGCGCAAACTTTTCCTCATCGCAGGACAAAATGCAGTCTATTCTGTCTTTCAGAAACTGCGATAGCTCCGCATTGCCAAAGGCTTCTGTGTTTAGCATTGCCTCGCAGGGAGAAAACCTTCCAAGCTCGTTGATTATGTGCCTTACAGCTTCACTATCATAGCTTGCCGCCATAACTTCACCCGTCGAAACATCGGCAAAGCACACTCCACCACGTTTTCCGTCCAGAAAAATTGCCGCCATGTAGTTAGACTTGTTTTCCTGCAGCATACTTGCGTCTGTAACCGTTCCCGGGGTAATGATGCGCACAACATCCCTTGTAACAAGCCCCTTTGCAAGGGCAGGGTCTTGCGTCTGCTCGCAGATGGCAACCTTGTAGCCTTTGGCAATCAGTCTTGCAATATAGGCCTCCGCACTGTGGTAGGGCACGCCGCACATGGGAGTTTGCTCCTCCTGCGGCTTGTTTCTGTCACGGGTTGTAAGCGTCAGTTCCAGCTCGCCCGATGCGGTTATTGCGTCCTCATCAAACATTTCATAGAAATCGCCAAGCCTGAAGAACAAAAGGCAATCCTTGTGCTGCTCTTTAATCTCGTTATATTGTATTTTCATGGGGGTTAGTTCCGCCATGATGCTTCCTCCGTTTTCTGTGGATTATATATCAGTCTCGCCGAAAAGGGCCCAGGTTGAGCACGAGACAATTTTGACCTGTGTAAACGAGCCTATAAGCTCCTTATCGCCCTTCAGATGAACAAGCCGTCCGCCGTTTGTCCTGCCGGAAAGCGTATATTCATCTATTGAGCCTTTTTCCCTTTCCCCGTCAACCAAAACTCTTAGGGCTTGTCCGATGTAGTCCTGATGCTTCTTCAGGGAGATTCGATTTGAGACTTCTATAAGCGCATCAAAGCGCCTTTGCTTATCCTGCCTTGTGGCATCGTCCGGCATCTTTGCCGCCTTTGTTCCCTCTCTCGGCGAAAAGATAAACGTGAACATTGCATCATACTGCGCCTGCTCGACAAGGCTTAAGGTTTCCTCAAACTCTTCATCCGTCTCGCCGGGAAAACCGACGATAATGTCGGTTGTGACTACAAGCCCCGGCATCAGCGACCTGGCGAGGTTTATTTTTTCAAGATATTCCCCCCTCGTGTATCCCCGGTTCATTGCGGCCAGAACACGGCTTGAGCCGCTTTGTGCAGGCAGATGCAGATGTCTGGCGCATTTTTCGCATTTCGCCATTGTTCTAAACAGCTTTTCGCCTGCGTCCTTTGGATGGCTTGTCATAAACCTGATGACAAAGTCGCCGGGAATATCGTTAATAAGGCACAACAAATCCGAAAAATCAATTCCGCAATCTAAGTCCTTGCCGTAGCTGTTGACGTTTTGCCCCAAAAGCGTAATGTCCTTGTAACCTTGCGCTACAAGATCTTTCGTCTCTGCAACAATCTCTTCGGGTCTGCGGCTTCGCTCTCTTCCCCGCACAAATGGCACAACGCAATACGAACAGAAGTTGTTGCAGCCATACATAACCGAGACCCACGCCTTCGGATAGCCGTCTCTCACCCTTGGAACTGCCTCGGCAATCACGGACTCGCAGTCGGTGTATTCAAAAATGCGGCATTTTTCCTGTATGTTTCTTTGCAGAAGCTCCGGGAATCTCCACAAATCATGTGGACCAAAAACAAAATCGACAGCAGTATAAGACTTTTTAATTTTTTTAGACATATTCTCCTGCTGAACCATACATCCGCACAGGGCAATTATCTGGTTCGGGTTTGCCTTTTTGGTATGATTTAGATTGCCGACATTTCCGAGCACCCTCATTTCGGCATGCTCACGAATTGCGCAGGTGTTAATGACGATAACGTCCGCCTTAAACTCGTCCTGCGTAAACTCGAATCCCATTTCGCTTAAATAGCCGCGCAGACATTCGGAGTCTGAAACGTTCTGCTGGCAGCCATATGTATCCACCAAGGCAAGCGGCTTTTTGCCCCCTGCGCAGAAATGCATCGCAAGCTTATTGCAAATATTAGTCTGGAGCAAAATGCTCTCTCTGGAGATTTCTTTTCTTGTTTTCTGCATAGGCTTGTCCTTTTATCTCGAATTTTAGATATAATTGTACCATTTATCAGTGGCTTTTACAATTTATTTGTACTATAATGTAAATAACTTTTTTAAATTAGCTTAGGGGGGTGTAATCCTTGCCTCAAATAAATATTCTTTCGCCGCACACTGCAGACCTGATTGCGGCCGGCGAGGTTGTTGAAAGGCCTGCCTCTGTCGTTAAGGAGCTTATAGAAAACTCTATCGACGCAGGCGCAAAAAACATCACCATAGAAGTTTCGGCAGGCGGCATGGGTAGCATTTGCATTAAAGATGACGGCCACGGTATGAGCCCCGAGGACGCAGGCATCGCCTTTTTGCGCCATGCCACAAGCAAAATTGTGGACGAATCCTCACTTGAAAGCATTGCCACTCTCGGCTTCAGGGGTGAGGCACTTGCCGCAATAAGCGCCGTTTCGAAGATTGAGCTTCAAACCCGTGAGCGTGGCTGCGGCACCGGCACCTTGATTTCGCTGACAGCGGGCGATATTGACTCGATGAGACCTGTCGGCTGTCCGGTCGGGACAAGCATGAAGATTGATTCTCTGTTCTTTAACACACCTGCAAGGCTTAAATTCATGAAAAGCGACAAGGCGGAGGGTTCCGCCTGCCTTAATGCCGCAATGCGCTGCGCCATGGGACATCCCGAAATATCCATGCGCATGTATAGAGATGGTCAGGAGCTGTTTTTCACCCCCGGCGACGGAAGCATTAAAAGTGCTGTTTACAGCATTCTGGGCCGTGAAATTGCCATGAATATTCTGGAGGTTTCAAGCGTCGGAGACGGCATTTCCGTTTCGGGCTTTGTATCCGCTCCGCACGCAGGGCGGGGCAACCGCTCCCTGCAGTTTTTCTTTGTAAACGGAAGGGCGTTTAAGTCTGTCATGCTGCAAACGGCACTCGAAAACGCCTTTAAGAACACCCTGCTGACAGGAAGGTTTCCCACCTGTGCCCTATACATAAACCTTGATTACGGCAAGGTGGATGTCAATGTTCACCCCACCAAGCAGGAGGTCAAATTCTCCGAAGAAAAAAAGGTGTTCGATGCCGTTTATTATGCAATTCTCGCTTCCCTTGGAGGCGAAGAAAAAACTGCCGAAATATCACTTTCCGCCTCAACTCAAACGGCGGTAACTCCTCAAAAGGACTTCTACAAACGAATGCCCGCATCGGAATATCGCAGTAGCTTCCAAGCAACTGCGAAATCGTATCCGAATTATCAGCTTCGTGAAAGCTCCGCTACATATAACACCTCGCATGTCGTGGCAAAGCCCGATTTAGGCGACCTGAATGTTCTTTTCTCAGGCGAGGGGAAAGCGCCGTCTGCGACGGCGGAGTCAGCGCCCCCAGCACCTGCAATCGATGCGTTTGCGCAAACGCCCTACCGAATTATTGGCGAGGCGATGGCTACCTACATCATCGTAGAGCGTGAGGGAGAGCTGATCCTTATTGACAAGCATGCGGCACACGAGCGTATCATTTTTGACAGTCTGAAAGCTCAGCCGGGAAACATCATGTGCCAAGCCCTGCTTGTGCCGGAGACCTTCACGCCGTCTGCAAGGGTGCTTGATATTTTGACCGACAACGCTGTCGAGCTTAAAAAATGCGGCTATGAATTTGAAATTATCGGCACAGGAAGTGTGATAATTCGCGCTCTTCCTGCCGACACAACAGGGACAGGCGCCGCTGCCCTTGAGGAGATTGCCGAAAAGCTGATGGGAAATATCAAAACAGATTTGCGGGACGTAATTTTGCACACAACCGCCTGCAAGGCGGCGATTAAAGCAGGCAAAAGCAGTGATCCCCAAGAGCTTGAGCGTGTTGCAGAAAAGGTCATGTCGGGCGACGTTCGCTATTGCCCCCACGGCAGACCCGTAAGCGTCTGCCTCACAAAAAAGGAGCTGGACAAGCAATTCATGCGGATAGTATAGAATAATTAAAAATACCGCCCCTCTTGGGGGCGATATATCGATTATTTTCTGAGAAATAAAATTCCTAGGGTTCCCGGGCCGCAGTGGCTTGCAATTGTACTGCCGGCTCTTGTGACGATAATCTCGTCGAAGCTCTGGTACTTCAAAATCTCTTTACAAACCATTTTGATAAGCTCGTCGCTTATCTGCTCGCCGCCGGAGTGGGTGATGAAAATTCGCTTTGTTGCAATGCCTTCCTCTCCGCACAGCCGTCCCTTAACATACTGCAAAATGCACTTTGTGAGAGAGCCGCGAAACTTTTTGCCGACTTCCATTTTACCGCCTATAACTTCAATACAGGGCTTAAGCGACAATAGATTTGCCCCCAGCGCTGCCACAGACGAGCAGCGGCCGCCCTTGTACAGATATTCAAGCGTGTCAACGACGAAGCTTACATCAAGCCTGTCTCGAAGGATATTCATTTCGTCCCGAATCTCTTTTCCGCTTGAGCCGCTCTGCGCCATAAGCGCAGCTTCGATAACAAGCTGCCCTATACCCGTTGAAAGGCTTTGGGAATCAACGGGATAAACGTTTCCAAGCTCCGCTGCTGCAATGCAAGCATTTTGATAGCACGCCGACATGTCGCTTGAGATGGTGAAGTGGACAATTTCGTCATATTCTTTCAGAACTTCGCTGAAATACGCAAGATAGTCTGCGACCGAAACCGCCGCCGTGGAGCAGAGTCTTCCTGTTTTATCGTGGTGCTCATAAAGGTCTTCCTGCGTGATATCTATCCCATCACGAAGGCTTTCGCCGTCACGCACAACATATAGCGGCAAAGAGCCGATATTGTATTTTTCATTGAGTTGCGCAGACAGGTCGCAGGTGCTGTCCGCAGAAATTTTTACTCTCACATCGTTCCTCCCAGAAAAAGTAAGCAAAGAATAATCTGTGCTTCTTTTGCTATAAAACACAAAAGATTATAACATCGGAAATTAAAAAAACCAAGAGTTTTTTAGATGCTATGGATAATTCATAACGGAGACTGGCTTTTGATGAATGACAAAGTAATTGTAATTACCGGCCCGACTGCAACGGGCAAAACCGCACTTGGCGTCATGCTGGCTAAAAAAATTGATGGCGAAATTGTAAGTGCAGATTCTATGCAGGTTTATAAAAGGCTTGACATCGGTACGGCAAAGGTTACCCCCGGCGAGATGGACGGGGTTGCCCACCATCTCATAGACATTGCCGACCCAAGCGAGGATTTTTCGGTAGCAAAATATGTTGACTGCGCCCAAAGCGCCATTTCCGATATTTTTGAACGCAAAAAAACGCCGATAATCGTCGGCGGAACAGGTCTGTATATCGATTCGCTTCTGGCAGGAAGAGATTTTGCCTGTCCAAGCTCCGATTCGCTTAGGCAGGAACTGTCAGATCAATACGACCGCATCGGCGGAGAGGCTTTTCTTCAAAAGCTTCGGCTTGTAGACCCCGAACGGGCGGCAAAGCTGTTTCCGCTTGATAAAAAACGGCTTATTCGCGCGATGGAGGTCTTCACCCTCACGGGTGAAACGATTACGGAGCATGATTTGCGCACGAAGTTTGCCCCTCCCAGATACGAAAGCTACCGCTTTGCCTTGAATTTCACAGACAGGGCTGTTTTGTACGAGCGAATAAACGCCCGTGTTGACGCCATGGTGGAGAAAGGTCTATTTGATGAAGTGCAAGCCCTTCTTGAAGACAACCTTGGAGACTCCTGCATCAGTATGCAGGCAATTGGCTACAAAGAGGCTGCCTCATTTTTCCGCGGAGAAACCAGCAAAGAAGAAGCAATCGAAGCGATCAAGCTAGCCTCCAGAAGATACGCAAAGCGTCAGCTTACATGGCTTACCCGGCACGACGATGTAAACTGGATCACATGGAAAGAAAAACCCAATATGGACTCTGCGCTTTCGCAGATCCTATCGATAATAAAATAAATAATCTCCCTTCTCGTCCGATTTCGACAGAAAATCTACTCCGCACCCTGTAGAATAAGCCTAGAAAACCTCGAACCTCCCAAAAAAAATATTCTACATATGTGCCGAATGTGATATACTGTGACAGTACTATTCTGTGATATACTCATATCGGTGCGAGAAAAAGGAGAAAGCACAATGCAAAAAACACAGAATTTTCAGGACATATTTCTTAATGCTTTGAGGAAAGAAAAGCTCGTGGTTACAGTTTTCCTCATGAACGGCTTTCAGATGAAGGGCATAGTGCGGGGCTTTGACAGCTTCAGCGTGCTACTTGAATCCGAGGGCAAGCAGCAAATGATATATAAACACGCTCTTTCAACGGTTGTGCCCCCCAAATCCATTGATTTGTCGGCCTTGCAGCTTGAGGAGGAGTAATACAAAGGACTAAAGCTATGAGGCGCACGGACACTGTCACAAAAATAATCGTATGCCTGCTGTTTATCGCGGTAGCCGGCTACATAGGCGTGTATTTCTACAACTCCGCCTCCGACCGCATGGTCACGACAGGGGTGACAACCGCTACGGTAACAACGGGCGGTACTGCCGCAGGAATCATCATCCGGGAGGAAATGATTCTGCGCAGCAGCGAGAAATACATAGACATCACCGCCGAAAACGGATCACGGGTTGGTTTCGGACAAACAGTTGCTACTGCCATGAATTCGGAGCAAGCCTTGCAGCGGAGCGAACGCATTAATGAGCTTGAGCTCGAAATCAGCAGGCTTTCCGCCCTTCTGGGCAGCATCGAGACCGCAAACGATATTACAAGCCGGGACAAAAGCATAAGCTCCCTTCTATTGTCGCTGACAAGTTCCGTTTCAAGGGGTGAGCTTGATAATCTGGATAGCGTCTGCCTCAACCTCTCCTCCTTGCTCTTCACCGATTCCGGAGTGGTCGCAACCGAGTCCGAGCTTAACCTGCGCAAAAGCGAGCTTGCAGCGCTGAAAAGCAGTTTGGATACAGGCACACGAAGCATTACCACCGACACACCAGGAGTTTTCTCAAAAAGCCTTGACGGGTATGAGTATCTCAGCCCTGACATTTTGGAAGGCATCACCCCTACAAAGCTAAACGAAATAATAAATTCCGAAGTGGAATCCGGCGATGATGCCTTTGGCAAACTCGTCACCGATTACAGATGGTATTTTGCCGCAATAATGTCCTTCGATAATGCAGCCCAGCTCAAGGTTGGAAGCTCGGCCCAGCTCGACTTCGGCCGGTTTTACAGTGGCACAATCCGTGCGCAAGTCTACAGCATAAGCGACCCTGAAGCAGGGGATTGCGTTGTGGTTTTCCGCTGCACAAGCGCGCTTGCCGACACTTTGAGTATGCGCACCGTCTCGGCGGAGGTTGCATTTGACACTTATCAGGGCATACGTGTACCTTCGCAAGCCGTGCATTTGGACGAGGACGGAGAAACATTTTATGTTTATGCCGTCACCGCAATGCAGCTTGAGCGCAAGAATGTTGAAGTAATCTATTCCGACAGCGACTATATCATCGTTTCACGGAGCGCCAACCCCAATTCCCTGCGAGAGGGAAATACAATCGTTGTTTCGGGAAACGATTTGTACGAAGGGAAGGTGCTGAAATGAGCATAAAGCAAAACATTAAAATGATACGTGAAAACATCGCCAGGGCAGAAGCCTCTGGCGCTATTTTGCTTGTTGCCGCTACAAAAATGAACGACGCCGACGCCGTGAAGGAGGCGATAGCCTGTGGTGTTGACGCCTGCGGCGAAAACAGAGTGCAGGAATTTCTTGAAAAGAATGAAAAAGGCGCATACAGCGGCGCCCCCATTCACTTTATCGGTCACCTCCAGCGCAACAAGGTTAAGCAAATTGTCGGCAAGGTTGATTTGATCCAGAGCGTAGATAGCAAAGAGCTGCTGACGCTGATCTCCAATCGGGCAAAAATGCTCGGAATAACACAAGACCTGCTTATTGAGATCAACGTAGCCGGGGAAGAGCAAAAATCGGGCATTGCTGCAAGCGAGCTATCTGAAATTCTCCGTTATGCCGCTGAGGCGCCGAACATTCGGATCCGCGGCCTGATGTGCGTTCCGCCTGTCACGAGGAATGCGGAAGAAAATATTCCCTATTTCGACCAAATGAGACAGCTTTTTATTGACAATGGCGATAAAAAATACGATAATGTATTTATGGACTTTTTGTCCATGGGTATGACCGGTGACTATGTCGAAGCGGTCAAAGCAGGCGCAAACATGGTGCGAATCGGCTCCGCAATTTTCGGTGAAAGAGATTACAGCGCAGCAAATTAGTGCTTACTATAGAAGGGAAATAACAAATATGGGTTTTTTTGACGAGATAAAGAAGCTAACACGTCCATACGACGAAGACTACGAAGACTTTGACGAAGAGGATTATGGCGTTGAAACCACTACCGAGACGAGCCAGAATCCGTTTTCCTCTTTCGGCTCCGAGCCTGCTTCGCAGCCAAGACAGGCTGCCTCCGGTCCAAAAGTAAAGCGTGACGGAAAGGTAGTGAACCTTACTTCCGCAGGAGGTTCAAAGGTTGTTTTACTCAAGCCGGAAAGGTTTGAGCAGGCCTCCCAGATTGCCGATCATCTTCGTGAAATGCGCACGATAGTTATAAATCTTGAAACAACCCCAAAGGATGTTTCCCGCAGACTTCTCGACTTTCTGTCAGGCGTTGCATACGCGCTGGACGGAAAGGTCAAGCGTATTTCTGCGTCCACTTTCATCATAACACCGAGCAACATCGATCTGATGGGTGATTTGGCGGACGAGCTTGAAAGCGGCAGCTTCAGTTTCTAAAAAATATAAATAACTCCAAGGGGGAATTAAAGATATGATTACTTCGCAGGAGATTCGCTCCAAAACCTTTGAAAAGGCCGTTATTGGCGGTTACGACATGGGTGGCATAGATAATTTTATTGACGAGGTTGCGGGAGATTTTGCGCTTTTGCAAAAGGAAAATACAACTCTCCGTGGCAAAATGAAGGTTCTTGCCAAGTCGATTGAGGAATATCGTTCTAATGAGGACGCATTGCGAATGGCACTTATTTCAGCTCAAAAGCTTTGCGTGGCAATTGAGAAAGAAGCCAGAGAAAACAGCGACCGTATTCTTAGCCAAGCAAAAGCTGAGGCCTCTCGCATTTTGGCAGACGCCAACAATCAGGCCGAGCTTGAAAACGCCCGCCTTTCTGAAGCTAAACACACTACAGCGCAGTCGATTGAGGCTATGATGCTGATATGCCAAAACCAGCTTGAGGCTCTCAAAAAGATAGCCGAAGCATCAGACCTTCGTGATTTCGCACGGCAGGGCGCAACCGCAAAAAGTGCTGTTACGGAGATGCTAAACCGTCTCTCTCACATAACAGAGCCAGAAAATGATGTTCACGAAACCGTCAAGTCCATTGAGGAGACGGTGGCAAGAGCTTCCGCATCGCCTGTTCTTGACGTCAAACCTGAAATTCAGCCATATGCTCCCGAAGCTGATGAGGCTCCTACAAGAACCTTTGATGTTGTTACAGACCCCGACACTAACGACGACAGTCCGTTTCTTTTCGATAATTTCGGAGAAAATTAGAATATAATTGCCTTCGTTTGAAGGCTTAAAGCAAAGTGCCCCTTAGGGGGCGCTTTGCAATACCGCAGACCTTGCGGATAAGGAGACTTAATTTCAATGCCAAAAGACTTTAATTCAACTGTTAATCTGCCAAGCACCGAATTTCCAATGCGTGCTTCGCTCCCAACACGTGAGCCTGCAATGCTGGATCGATGGGAAAAGCTTGATCTATACAATGTCTTACTGAAAAAGAACGAAGGAAAGCCACGCTTTGCACTTCATGATGGCCCCCCTTTTTCAAACGGCGATGTTCACATGGGCCATGCTCTGAATAAATCTCTCAAGGACTTTATTACAAGAAGTGCAGCAATGCGTGGCTTCTATACGCCTTATGTCCCCGGCTGGGATAACCACGGTATGCCGATAGAATCCGCAATCATCAAAAAGAATAAGCTTCACCACAAGGCAATGCCAACCACCGAATTCCGCACCGCTTGCCACAACTTTGCACAGGATTATGTGGATAAGCAGATGGACGGATTTAAGCGCCTTGGTGTCATCGGAGATTGGGAGCACCCCTATCTCACAATGAAGCCGGAATTCGAGGCTGAAGAA
>Ga0153972_1000148_pt1 | contig 20277 bp, 17 predicted proteins | sample TSGA056MetaG_FD_104732 | JGI IMG/M metagenome (GOLD analysis project Ga0153972, IMG submission 104732) | Attine ant fungus gardens microbial communities from Georgia, USA - TSGA056 MetaG | ecosystem: Host-associated > Fungi > Mycelium > Unclassified | place: USA: Georgia, George L Smith State...
AAAGAAAAAGAAGGCCGGTTTGACAATCTGTCCAAACCTATATATAATGAGTACCGGAAAGCGGCGCGAACGCGCGGCGGGACATTCGGCCAAAGGAAAGGGGCATGTTTGCTTGTTGTCTTTACTTACACCTACAATCCTGTTTCCGATCCTTGTGATCTTCTGCCTGTTCGGTTTTTTCTCCTATTATTATCTGGCGGCCTCCCCCCGGCGGGGAACGCTGGAATGGATCTATATGACAGAGGCACCGCCCCTGTCGTTCCCCCACAGGCGGTACGCCATGGGGCGGAACGACAGGCTGGTCATGCTGTGCCTTCTGGCGGTTTACGCCTTCATTGCCTTTTGGGGACTGGGCGACACGGAGGCGCCCCAAAGCTTCTACCACTTTGAAGCGGCGGAGGACAGCGTTCTGATCGATCTGCCGGAAGATACGGTAATCAGCGAGATTCTTTATTATACCGGACTCTGGCCCGGCTCCTACGTTCTGGAATTTTCCGGCGACGGGGAAACCTGGTCTGGCCGGACGGAGGCGGCGCAAAGCTACGCCGACCTGTTTAAATGGCTTTCCGCGCCCCTGGAGGAGACGCAGGCAGGGGTACGGTTTATCCGGATCACGGCGGAAAACGGGCCAATGGAGCTGGGCGAGCTGGCCCTTTATGACGACGGCGGCAGCCTGATTACGCCGCTGTTCTTACGAGGCAGCGGCATCGGCCGCGAGCTGTTCGACGAGCAGGCGCTGATCCCCGAGACGCCCACATACCTGAACAGCGCCTATTTTGACGAAATCTACCACGCACGGACGGCCTATGAGCACATCCGGAATATCTACCCGTATGAAATTTCTCATCCGCCCCTGGGCAAGCTGATCATTGCCGCCGGCATCCAGCTCTTCGGCATGACCCCCTTTGGCTGGCGCTTTATGGGAACGCTGTTCGGCGTGCTGATGCTTGCGGTTCTATACGTCCTGCTGCACAACCTGTTCGGCAAGCGGGTCATATCGGTGTGCGGTACGGTGCTGTTCGCCCTGGACTTTATGCACTATGTGCAGACCCGGATTGCCACCATCGACACCTATTCCGTATTCTTCATCCTGCTGATGTACCTGTTTATGTACCGGTATATCACCCTGGCCTACGACACGCCCTTCCGCAAGACGCTGCCGCCTCTGCTGCTTTGCGGCCTCAGCTTCGGCCTTGGCGCCGCCGCCAAGTGGACCTCCATTTACGCCGGCGCCGGTCTGGCGGTTCTTTACGCAATCGCCCTGCTCCTGCGGGGCCGGCACGCGGCGCGAAACGGCGGCGGCTTTGGCCGGTTTCTGGTCAAAACCCTGGCCGTGTCCGTCCTGTTTTTCATCTTGATCCCATGCGGGATCTATTACCTCAGCTATATCCCTTACGGCCTGGCCAACGGCCTGACCTTCCCATCGCTGCTTTGGGATAAGGGCTATCTGGACACTGTCTTGAAGAACCAGCGGTACATGCTCAGCTACCACGCGGGCGTCACCTCGGAGCACAGCTACTCCTCCCGGTGGTATCAGTGGATCTTTAATATCCGGCCCATCCTTTATTACCGAAGCTACCTGTCGGGTACGGTAAAATCCGCCTTCGCCGCCTTTAACAATCCCATTGTCTGCTGGGGTGGCCTGATGGCCCTTGCGAGCCTGTTTGTCTCCCTTTGGAAGCGGCGGGACGGGCGTGCCCTGTTTATTGTGGTCGGCTATTTTTCCCAGCTTGCCCCCTGGTTTTTCATAGGCCGCACCACCTTTGCCTACCATTATTTCCCTAGCACGGTCTTTCTGGTATTGTCCCTTGCCTATGTGCTGAACCATATCTGGGAGCGGGCGTATGGCCGGTACCGGAGGGCGGTTTACGGCTTCACCGCCGCCGCCGCCGTTCTGTTCGTCCTGTTTTACCCGGTTTTGTCCGGCGCGGCGGCACCCACCTGGTATACGACGAACCTGCTGCGCTGGTTCCCGTCCTGGCCGGTTTGACGCGCAGGAAGCTGAGGTAAGCGGGATGATTGATTTACACGTCCACAGCGACTGCTCCCTGGATGGGCGGGCGTCCATGCCGGAAATGGCGCAGGCCGCCATTTCCGCCGGGATTGCTACCCTATGCTTTACCGACCACTGCGACCTTTGCCGCTTCGATCAAGCGGGCGTTTTGGATCCGGACTGCTATCCCCGTTGGAAGCCGGCCGTCGGGCGGCATGCCGAGGCCGCTGCCGCCCTCGGAAATGAAATCGAACTGCTCCTGGGCATTGAACTGGGGGGCATAACGGCGGCCCCCGCCCTGGCAGCGGAGATCGCCGGGACAAGAGAACTGGACTTTGTAATCGGCTCCGTTCACGCCCTGAGGGACGAAAAAGATTTTTTTTGCTTGGAGTATGAAAGCCGGGCCCAATGCGATGACCTTTGCCGCCGCTATATTGAAGAAAATATCGAAGCGGTTCGTGCAGGCTGCTTCGACGTGCTGGCCCATGTCGGCTACTGCCTCCGCTACATGGCAAGGGCGGGCTTTGTCCCGGATCTGATGCGGTTTGAGGGCAGACTCCGAGCCTTGTTCGCGCTTTGCGTTCAAACCGGAACGGGGCTGGAGGTGAACACCTCAGGTCTGCGGCAGGGCCTGGGCCACACCTTCCCGGACGCACGCCTCCTGAAACTTTACCGGGCGTGCGGCGGCGAGCTTTTAACCGTCGGCTCCGACGCCCACGTCCCCGGGGACGTGGGGACGGATATCCCCAAAACACTTTCGCTTCTGGCAGAGCTGGGCTTCCGGTATATCACCGTATTCCGGAAGCGGAGGGCGGAATTTATAAAGCTTGAATCCCTATTGGATTGAGAAACATCATTTGGAAACGGAGGGTTTATGGATGATTGCCGTAGCTTGTGATCACGGGGCCTTTGCCCTAAAGCTGGCTGTTCTAAAGTATCTGGATGGACGGGGGCTTTCCTATACGGATTTCGGAACCGACTCCGAAGAAAGCTGTGATTACCCGGTCTTTGTAGGAAAGGCGGCCCGTGCCGTGGGGGCCGGCGCCTGTACGCGGGGCATTGTCCTTTGCAGCACGGGCATCGGCGCCTCCATCGCCGCCAACAAGGTGGCCGGCATCCGCTGCGCCCTGTGCGGCGACCCCTATTCGGCGGAAATGACCCGCCGTCACAATGACAGCAACATGCTGGCCATGGGCGCGGGGATTGTGGGGGAAAGCCTGGCGCTTCGAATCGTGGCAGCCTGGCTGGATACCCCCTTCGAGGGGGGGCGGCATTCCCGGCGAATCGCCCTGATCCACGCACTGGAGCAAGAGGAACTGGCACGTCATGGCCAATAAGAAAATCTACCGGGTGCGCTCCCCGGTCAAAACATTTTTCAGAGTTCTTTTCGGGGTGTTCCTTTGTCTGATCCTGCTGTTTCTGTTTGTATTCTTTTATTTTCAAAAATATATCGTCTACACCGAAACGGGCATACGGCTGGAAATCCCCTTCCTTGCCGCTTTGTACGAGGAGGACGGAGTCGAAACATCGCCGCCCGCGACCTCCGGGACACCGGAAGCCGCGCCGTCGACGCTTGAAGGGGAATAAGAATGCAGCCGTCTCGCAATTGCGGGCGGCTGCCTGTATATTTTCAATTCAAAAAATCCCGTAATTTCTTGGAGCGGCTGGGATGACGGAGCTTTCTGAGGGCCTTAGCCTCAATCTGGCGGATCCGTTCCCGGGTCACGTTGAACTCCTTCCCCACCTCCTCCAGCGTACGGGTCCTGCCGTCCTCAATGCCGAACCGGAGCCGGAGTACCTTTGCCTCCCGCGGAGTCAGCGTCCCCAAAACAGTGATCAGCTGCTCCTTCAGCAGCGTGAAGGACGCCGCCTCGGCGGGCTCCGACGCGTCCTCGTCGGGGATGAAATCCCCCAGATGGCTGTCCTCCTCCTCGCCGATGGGCGTTTCCAGCGAAACCGGCTCCTGGGCGATTTTCAGAATATCCCGCACCTTCTCCACGGGCAGCCCCATTTCCTGAGCGATCTCCTCCGGGGACGGGTCATGACCCAACTCCTGCAACAGCTGCCGGGACACCCGAATGACCTTGTTGATGGTTTCTACCATGTGGACGGGGATACGGATCGTCCGGGCCTGATCCGCGATGGCGCGGGTAATGGCCTGCCGGATCCACCATGTGGCGTAGGTGGAGAATTTATAGCCCTTGGTGTAATCGAATTTTTCCACGGCTTTGATCAGGCCCAGATTCCCTTCCTGGATCAGGTCAAGAAACTGCATACCGCGGCCCACATAGCGCTTCGCGATGCTGACCACAAGGCGCAGGTTTGCCTCCGCCATCCGGCGGCGCGCCTCGTCGTCGCCCTGGCTCATCCGGACGGCCAGCTCTACCTCCTCGTCGGGCGTGAGCAGATCCACCTTGCCGATCTCCTTCAGGTACATGCGAACCGGGTCGTCGGTATTGAAGCTGTCAACGAGGCTTTCCGGATCAATAACCTCTTCCTCGCTGATCTCCTCAATCTCCTTCAGTTCCTCCACATCCGGCGACTCCTCCTCTGTCAGCTCCGCCAGATAATCCTCCCCCGCCGTCTCAATCCCCAGGTTATCCAGGGCATCATAAAACTTGTCCACCCGCTCGGGCTCAAGATGCATTTCCTCCAGAACATCCAGCAGCTCCTTGGCGCTGAGCTTTCCTGTCTTTTTCCCCCTTTCGATCAGCTCCTTCAGCCGCTCCTCGTTGGCCGCGGCGATCATCTCGGCATCCTGCTCGGCGTCCTTCTCGGCATCAAATTCGATTTCGATCTCGACTTCAAGCTCGGTTTCAGCCGGAACAACCGCTTCGTTTTTCAGGTCATGATTCATCTCTTGCATCTTCGCCCTCCACACCCTTGTCTTTTCTGTACTTCATATAAATATCCAGCAGATTTTCCGCCGGGCTTTGTTTCAGTTTTTCTGTCTCAATCTTTTTTATGTAATCCCCCAGCGACTTTTCGCCGTTTGCCAGATTTTCCGGCTCTTGGACGATCCGCATCAGATGGGAAAGCTCCCCCGGCGCAAGCTCGGCGGCCAGCGCGTCCGGCGTCAGGCTCCCGCCTTCCCGGATCCGTCGCCGGATCACCGCGTAGGCCTTTCCCAAAAAGGGAGAGGAAAAATCCGCCTCTGAAAGGCCGTCCGTTTTTCCGCACAGGGCCGGATCCCGCATCAATAGGCGAATAACGCCTTCCTCCGCCTTTGCGGAGACGATGTTTTCATAGCGTATGGCCCGCTCCGAGGGCTGGTTTCTTTGGGCCGGGCGGAGCGCTTCCCGTTCCCGCTTCGACTTTTCACGCCGTTCCCCTCTTTTTCGCTCCTTCGTGACCTCCTGCATAACGGCCTCAAAGGAAATCCCCGAAGCCTCCGCAACCCGTCTGCCGTAAACCTCCCGCTCCGGGGCGTTCGGGAGGCCCGCCAGGAGCTGCGTCGCCTCCCGCAGGAAGCCCAGCCGACCTTCGTCCTGCTCCAGATCATAGCCCTGCTGCATGGAAAGCAGCCGGTAAGCCACATGGTTTTCGCTCCGCTCCAGGAGTGTCCGGAAGGCATCGCCGCCCCTGGCCTTGATAAACTCATCCGGATCCTTGGCCCCCTCCATACGGAGAACCCGGACGCCGAGACCCGCCGTTTCCAGTATCCCGATGGCCCGCTTCGCCGCGTTTATGCCCGCGCTGTCCGCGTCGTAGGCAATGACCACGTCCTTTCCGTAACCGGCCATCAGCCGCCCCTGCTCCGCCGTCAGGGAGGTACCCAGAGAGGCCACGGCGCTGTCGAAGCCCGCCTGATGCAGGGAAATCACGTCGATATTTCCTTCTGCCAAAATCAGATACCCGGCCTTTGACTTTTTCGCCAGGTTCAGGCCGAACAGGTTCCGGCTCTTGCTAAAAATCATGGTATCCGGGGAGTTCAGATACTTGGGGGTGCCCTCGTCCAAAATGCGCCCGGAAAACCCGATTACATTGCCCCGCACATCCACGACCGGGAACATGAGCCGGTTTCGGAAGGTGTCGTAAACGCCGTCCCGGCGGCTCTTCTTCACAAGGCCCGCAGCCGTGAGCTCGTCTGCGGAGTAGCCCTTTTTCGCCATGGCCTCCGCCAGATGGCCCCAGCCCGCCGGGGCCGCCCCCAGACCGAAGCGCTTGACCATTTCCTTTGAAATGCCCCGTTGGTTCAAATACGCCACCGCATCCGCGCCCAGGGGCGTCGCGAGTACCGCATAATAGTACCGGGCCGCATCCCGGTGCAGGCGGAGGAGCCTTGAACGGTGCTCCGCGGCCTTGTCCTCCTGACCCTCCGGCACGGTCATTCCGGCCCGGCGGGCTAGAAAATGCACAGCGTCGGTATAGCGCAGCGCCTCAATCTCCATAATAAAATGGATTACCCCGCCCCCCTTTTGACAGCCAAAGCAATAATAGATCTGCTTCTCTGTCGATACGGAAAAAGAAGGGGTTTTTTCGCTGTGGAACGGACACAGGCCAAACAGGTTGTTTCCGCCGCGTCTTCGGAGCTGTACATAATCGCTCACAACATCGGATATCTCGTTTCTGCTGACAAGCTCGTCTATAAAACTTTCGGGAAATTCCACAGCTATTCTCTCCAACTTTTCGGCAATTTATCCAAAACTTATCAATTCTATCGGGAAATTACCTGATATGAACGCCGATTTCCCCCGGGAAGCCACGGACACGGCCGTTACCGCACCTGCCACGAGACCGGAATAAACAGCGCGTTGTATTGGTGGACAGCATACTGATCCGTCATGCCGGACACATAGTCACAGACGACCCGTTCCGGCGCCGATTGCTCACTGAGGGCCTTATAATCATCGGGCAGTGCATCAGGGTGCTTTATGTAATACGTATAAAGCCCCTCCAGAATCCCCTTAACCTTCCGTTCCTCGCCCTTCGCAACCGGATTTCTATAAACGCTTTCGTGCATAAATCCGTGGAACAGGGCCACGGCCCCGCCGACCGCTTCACTCATCCGAATATCCCGCCCGTCTCCGCTTTCCAAAATGATGTCCTGTACGATGGCGTTAATCCGGGCGGAGTGGCTTTCCCCCAAAACGGTCTTGACCTGCGCCGGCAGGGCCGCCTCCGTCAAAATCCCGGCCCGGATGGCATCGTCGGTGTCGTGATTGATGTAGGCCACCCGGTCGGACAGGCGCACCACACGGGCCTCCAGCGTATCGTCCTCGCTGCCGTGGGTATGATGCAAAATCCCCATGCGGGTCTCATAACAGAGATTCAGGCCGCGGCCGCCCTTTTCCAAAAAATCCGCTACCCGCAGGCTCTGCTCGTAATGGCGGAAGCCGCCGGGGTAAATTTCATCCAGCGCCCGTTCCCCTGCGTGGCCAAATGGCGTATGGCCCAAATCGTGACCCAAGGCAATGGCCTCCGTCAAATCCTCGTTCAACCCCAGCCCCCTGGCAATGGTTCGGGCAATGCGTGCCACCTCCAGGGTATGGGTCAGCCGGGTTCGGTAGTGATCGCCCTCCGGGTGGAGAAAAACCTGTGTCTTGTGCTTCAGACGCCGGAACGCCTTGGAATGGGTGATCCTGTCCACGTCCCGCTGAAAGCAGGTTCGAACGGCACAGGGCGCTTCCGCCGCCGCCCGGCCCCGCGAGGCCGACGCGCGGACGCCAAAGGGGGCCAGCATCACCGCCTCCAAGGTCTCCCGCTTTTCCCGGATCGTCTCCAAAAAACGCCTCCTCTTCCCATTCCGGGCCGAGCAGACGCCCATTGGCCCGGCGATTTGCATAGTGGTACCCCTATTACTCTATTTATCTTATACGACACGGACAACCTGTTTCCTCTTTTTTGCGAAAAATATCTTGTCGGATAGGCCGCTAGCGAAGGGGAACCATCCGCGGGCGCGCGCCCAACAGCTCCAGCCTCACCGTTCCGGCGCTCCGGTCCGCAAGCGCCGTCCGGACGGCCTCGGCCTGATCCTCCGGAACAAGGGCCGCAATCAGAATATCCGCACCGTAATCGGTCTTTTCCAGCACCGCGCCCATGTCGGCCAGCTCCTTTTTTACCCACTCGTACTGCCGATAGGTACAGGTCAAAAGCGCCTCCCGCCAAAACCGCACCGCGCCGATCCCCGCCGCGTCCATAGCCAGCGCCGCCGTATGGGAATAGGCGCGGACAAGACCACCTGCGCCCAACAGCGTTCCTCCGAAATAACGGGTGACCACGCAGCAGACATTGACGATCTCCCGGCTCCGAAATACGCCCAGGGCCGGAAGGCCGCCCGTCCCCTGGGGCTCCCCGTCGTCGCTGTACCGCATGATTCCCCCGTCCCGGAGGATGTAGGCGTAGACGTTATGGGCCGCGTCCCAATGGGCCTCCCGGGTTTGTCGGATATGGGAAAGGGCCTGCGTCTCCGTTTCCACGGGCCAGACTCTGCCTATAAACCGGGAGCGCTTTTCCACATGCTCCGCCTGTCCGACCGCCGTCGGCACAAAATACTCGGTCATACGGCAAACACGCTCCATTTATCCCAAACCCTGCCCGGCAGAACGGCCCGGACAGCGATATGCTCCGCCAGATATTCCGCCGCCAGCACTTGTCCGTCCCGTCGGAGCGCGTCCACCAGCCCCGCCTTATGATATGGGATATGCAGCGTGACCTGTTTTGCCTCCGTACCTAACAACGCAACAATTTTCTCCAAAAGCGCCTGTATCCCTTCGCCGGTTTTCGCGGAAATCCGCACGTCGTCCGCGCCCGTGGGCAGATGCTCACCGGTGTAGATGTCGGATTTATTGAACACGCGCAGGCAAGGCGTTTCCTCGGCCCCCAACGCCCGGATCAGGCGCGCCACGACAGTGGCCTGCTCCCGCCATTGGGGACTGGACGCGTCTATTACATGGAGCAGCGCGTCGGCGTATTTCAGCTCCTCCAGCGTTGCCTTGAAGGCCTCCACCAAATGGTGGGGCAGCTTTCGGATGAACCCCACCGTGTCGCTCAGCAGCGCCTCTTGCCCCGCATCCCCCACGGACATGCGCCGGGTTGTGGTATCCAGGGTATCAAACAGCCGGTTCCCGGCCGAAATTTCCACCCCGGTCAGGCGGCCCATCAGGGTGGATTTTCCCGCGTTGGTATAGCCCACCAGCGCCACCACCGGCATCGCGTTTTTCTCCCGCAGGCGGCGCTGCGTCGTCCGCGTTTTCCGGACGATGGCAAGCTCCTGCTCCAGCTTTGCGATTTTGCGCCGGATGTGCCGCCGGTCCGTTTCCAGCTGGGTTTCGCCCGGCCCCCGCGTGCCAATGGGGCTGGAGCCGCCCGCGGCGGTCTGCCGCGCCAGATGGCTCCACATACCCGTCAGCCGCGGCAGCAGGTACTTGTACTGGGCAAGCTCCACCTGGAGCTTGCCCTCCCGTGTCTGGGCCCTTTGGGCAAAGATATCCAATATCAGGCCGCTCCGGTCAATGACGCGGACGCCCAGCTCCTCCGACAGCACCCGTGTCTGGGACGGGGACAGCTCGTTGTCAAACACCGCCAACCGGCAGTCCTCCTGCTCAATCAGTTCCTTGAGCTCCCGTACCTTTCCCGCGCCAATAAAGCTGCGGGCATCCGGTTTTTCCCGGGACTGCAAAACCGTCCCCACGGCCAGCCCGCCCGCCGTTTCCAGCAGATCTTCCAGTTCCGCCAGGCTGGCCTCCGTAGAGCGCTCCGCCAATTCCATACTGTCCGCCGAAAGTCCGGCCAGGACGGCCCGTTCTTTTGTATGTTCGATATCAGTCAACTCCTTGCGGGCGCTATTCCTTGCAATGCGCCTCGATAATTTCCCCGATAAACAGCCGGTGGACGCCGCCATGGTCGCCATAATACTGTTCGGGGTCAAGCCCGACCATGTTTTCCAGCCGGATATCATCCGCGTAGATTTTTTTGCAAACCAGCGCGATTTCGGCTTCGGCGAAATAAACGCCGCCCTCACGCCCAGCCGCCGGGGTAAAGCCGCATTCCCGTACCTTGTCGATGTCCCGGCCGCTTTTTGTGCCGCAAAGATTCATAGCCGCCCGGTATTCCTTTCCAAAAAAGGCAATGGAAAAATACGGTTCCCGCTCTATAAAGCTGAAGGTGTAGCGTTCCGGACGGATATAGACGGTAGCCACGTTCCGCCCCCACAGGACGCCTAAGCCGCCCCAGCTGGCCGTCATGGGATTGCAGCGGGCCGTTGTCCCCGCCGTAACCAGCATCCAGTCCCGATTCATTTTTTCAAACAGGCTTTTGTTAAAGGGCAGTTCATACACATCCACTTGCTTCATCACGATTCACTCCTCATCATTACAATCGGAAAGGCCGCCTTGGCCTTTTCCGGGCGCTTTCTATTATATTACGGCACGGCGAGGCATTATACATAGCCGTGCCGGCCGAAAAGCGTTTACGGCCCCATGTAAGCGAAAATGACCCGTGCCGCAAAGGCACAGGTCATCAAGAGACAAGACGTCGCGCCGGCCCGCCGCGTTTCGGATCACAGGCCGAACTTTTTCTTGAACTTGTCAACACGTCCGCTGGTGTCCACCAGCTTCTGCTTACCCGTATAAAAGGGATGGCATTTGGCGCAGATCTCCACCTTAATGTCCTGCTTTGTGCTGCCTGTCTCTATAACCTCGCCGCAAGCGCAGCGGATTGTGGTCTGTTGGTAATTGGGATGGATGCCTTCCTTCATGGTCGCTTCACCTCTCTTCCAGGGTTGTTCCTCATAACGTAGACTATACTTTAGCACAAAACGACGGGGATTGCAACTGTTTTTTTATGCACCGGACGAAGTCGGGCGCGCCCCGGGTCAGCTTGCGGAGACGATGACCTCCACCTCGCCCGTTTTCCCATCCGCCGTGGCGGTTATGGTGGTTTTGCCCGCCCCGACGCCCTTGATAAGACCGTCATCGGTGACGGTGCAGACAGCCGCGTCCTTCGTACTCCAGGTCACCTCCGCCTCCGTGTCAGAGGGGGACAGCTTGGCTTCCAGCTGGACTTCATCGCCCACCGGAATGGTCATCTGGTATTCTCCGTTGAAATAGGCCCAGGTAACCGAAACAGAATCCACCTGGGGCGACGGCGACGGACTGGGCAATTGGGAAGGCGCGGTCGACGGACTGGGTGATGGGGACACGTCCGCGTCGCTGACGTCCGCCTGGGCATCGCCGCTCTGGCCTGCCGGAGGATCGGAGGCGTCCGCGCCGCCTGCCCCCCCGCCGACGTTCATGGTAATAAGGGCGATCACCGTGCAGATCATCGCCAACAGCAAAATCAGGCCCACGGCGAGCCGCCACCTGGGGTCGCCAGGCTCCGGCATCTGCTTGCCCATAATCATTCGCCGCGCGCCGCAATGGGGACACCTGCTCTTTGAGCCGGAAAAACTTCTGCCGCATTTACCGCACTTAATGTTCTGCGCCATGATTGAATTCCCCCCGCATCTGACAACGTATTTTCCGAACTTTTCCTTAGTTTAGCGCAATTTGTCCATTTCGTCAAGCAGTATGTCAAGCGCCGCCGGTATAGATTTTACTGACAAAGCAGTGCCAGTCCCCGTCTTGGACGGCTTTCAGGACCCGAAAGCCGTTTTCCGAAAGCGCCCGGCGGACATCTCCCTGCCGCCCCTCCAGGATGCCGGAGCAGACGAACACACCGTCCGGCGTTAACCATCGCGGGACAATGCCGGACAGGGGAATAATCACGTCGGCCACGATGTTTGCCAGTGCCAGCCGGAAGCCGCTCCGGGCGAAATCGCCGATCCGTGCCTGCAGGGCCTTGTCCGTCAACACGTCTCCCTTCAGGACGGAAAGCCGCTCCGGGCCGATGCCGTTCAGCGCCGCGTTCGCCCGGGCCACGGCGGGGGCCTTTTCGTCTACGTCGCAGCCGAGGCAGCGCGCCGCCCCAAGCAGGATGGCCCCAATGGCCAGAATCCCGCTGCCGCAGCCCAGATCCAGAACGCTTTCTCCTGAGAGGGCCGTCTGCTCCAGCGCCTCCAGGCACAGACGGGTGGTGGGATGGCTGCCCGTACCGAAAATCAGGCCGGGATCCAAACGTAAAATCCGCCGATCCGTATCCGGCGGCTCCTCCCAGGCGGGGAGGATCAACAGCCGCGCCCCCACCGGTATAGGCTCATAATACGCTTTCCACTGGTTGGCCCAATCCGCCTCTTGGACGATAGAAACGGACAGGGGCTCGTCCAGCGCGGACCGGATTTTTTCCACCAGTGCCCGGCCCGGCCCGGTGTCCTCCGCGTAGAACTTGACCCGGGAAACGCCTGTCATTTGGTCGAGGAGGGCGTCGTCCACATAGTCCCAATATCGGCGATTTTCCTCCAGAAAGCGCCGAAACTCCGCCTCGTCCTCAATGACCAGCCCGGTAACGCCCAAATCCTCCAGCTCGGCGCAGAGCGCCTCCAGCCGGCCAGGGGCCGCGTTCAGGGAAATTTCCAGCCAGTCCACGATTACACGCCCTCCTGCCCGCCGCCTTTGTCCGGCTTTGGTTCCGGCGGCGTTTTTTTTATGTAATCGGCAGTTTCCGCGGACAGCCCCTTTTTCTCCAGGAGCCGCTTGAACAGGCTTTTCAGCCCCGCGTAGAGGACGGAAAAGACCGGCACGCCGCAGAGCATGCCCATAAACCCGAACAGGCCGCCGCCCACGATAATGGCAAACATGACCCAAAACCCGGTCAGACCCGTGGTGCCGCCCAGGATTTTCGGCCCGATGATATTTCCGTCCACCTGCTGGAGGATAATGATAAAAATCACAAAGATCAGGCACCGGGCGGGGGATTCCATCAGAATCAGGAAGGCGCTGGGTACCGCGCCGATAAACGGTCCGAAGAAAGGAATCATATTGGTAATGCCCACCACCACGCTGATCAAAACGGCATACGGCATCCCCGTGATAAACAGGAATACAAAGCAGATCACGCCAACCACGGCGGAGTCCAGCAGCTTGCCGATGAAAAAGCCGCCGAAGGCGTCGTCCACATAGGAAAGGGCCCGGAGCACCGCCTGCACCTGCCGGGGCTTCAGCAGGGCATGAAGGATCTTTTTTCCCTGGGCCGCGAACACCTCCCGGTTGTACATAACATACACGGAGACCACCACGCCGATCAGCAGGTTGACGATAGACCGCATAACGCTGATCACCCCGGTGGAAAGGCTGGCAATCAGTTCGTTGATCCTAGGTAGGAAGCTGGTCTGCACCCAATTGTAAAACGCTTCGGTGGCCTGGCTTATAACGTCCACCAGCATTTCCTCCAGCTCCGGGTTGTGGAGCCACTCCACAAGCCCCTCGGTCAGGGTGATGGCTTGGCTGATATAGGAGGACATGTTCAAAAGCAACCGTTCCAGGCTGGAAAACAAGGCGGGCAGCAGCATCAAAAGCAGCAGCCCCACCACCAGAACCGCCAGAAAAATCGTGGCCGCCAGGCTGACGCCCCGGGTCAGGCTCCGTGCCTTCCGGGGGTCTTTAGGGTACAGCCGGGGCCCCAGGCGGTCAAACACCCGGGACTCAAGCAGCTTCAGGGCCGGCGTCAGCAGATAAGCCACCGCCAGACCGTAAATAAAGGGCATCAGGATATTCACAACATACCCCAGCGCCGCCGCGATACTGCGCCAGCCCAGAAGTGCCGTAAAGAAGATGATGCCGCACACGATGACGCAAAAGGCCGTAATGCCCCAGTATAAATAATTTTTATCCCAGCGAAATCCCTTCAACCGCCGCACCATCCGTTTCCGCAAAATCCCGATAACAAGAACTATAATAACAAGAAACCGCCCCGCCGTCAATCGGGAAAGGGCGCATAATTTGCTTTCCGCCGAAAAAGCTAGCGCGTGTCTGGAAATTAGGCTTGCCCTAATCGCCCCGGCGCACAAAATCGGATCGTTTTTTTCATTTTATCTAATAAAGACTTTACATTCGCCTGGATTTGTTGTACAATTTTTTTCAAGTACATCCATTGCATAACCGACGGACGCCTCCGCACGAGCCGAATGCCGGTTATGACACAACTCACTCTCAGGAGGTATGAATATGAAGCGTAGATCTATGTCCCTGCTGCTTGTCATCGCAATGATATTTTCCATGACGGGCGCGGCCCTGGCGGCGGAGGCCACCGATTACACGGACAAGCTGGTTATCCTTCACACCAACGACTCCCACAGCCGCGTGGACACCAACCTGGGCTTTGCCGCCGTCGCGGCGGCCAAGTCCTATTATGAAAGCCTGGGTGCAAACGTCCTGCTTCTTGATGCGGGCGACACCCTCCACGGCCTGCCTCTGGCCAACCTGTCCACCGGCGGAAACATTGTCGAAATCATGAACGCCGTGGGCTATGACGCCATGGCCCCCGGGAACCACGACTTCAACTACGGCACGAATCGCCTGCTCGCCCTGGCGGACATGATGGACTTTCCCCTCCTTTCCGCCAACTATACCACCAAGGCCGGCAAATTAGTTTTTGACGGCTCCGTGGTTCTGGAGGCCGGGAACGCCAAGGTAGGCGTTGTGGGCATTTCCACACCGGAGACTGCTTACAAGACGAGTCCGCTGAACACGGCCGGCTACACCTTCAACGGGGACAGTATGGCCGAACTGGTACAGGCGCAGATTGACGCGCTTTTGGCGCAGGACGTGGATTATATCATTGCCTTGGGCCACTTGGGTATTGACGAGGAAAGCGCCCCCTGGCGCTCCACCGACATCATCGCGGGCGTTTCCGGCCTGGACGCCTTTGTCGACGGCCACAGCCACACCGCGCTCAGTGAGGGCATGATTGTCCAGGATAAGGACGGAAATGACGTTGTCCTGGCTCAGACCGGCGAATATCTCAAAAACATCGGGATGCTCACCCTCGACGGAGAAACCATTACGGCTGGCTTCGTGGATACGGAGGGGCTGGAGCCCGACGCGGACGTCACGGCTTTGATCGGAAGCATCAACACGGATCTAATGCCCCTGCTGAACGAGGTTGTCGCCAGCACCACCGTTAACCTGAACGGCGAGCGGGCCCCCGGCAACCGGACGGAGGAGACGAATCTGGGCGACCTGGCGGCAGACGCGCTGCGGTATGTTTCCGGCGCGGACGTTGCCCTTACCAACGGCGGCGGCATCCGGGTTTCTCTCCCCATCGACCACACCAACCCGGAGGATGAGGCAGCCTACATAGCAGGCACGGAGCCCGGGCAAATTACCTACGGCGATCTGAACGCGGTATTCCCCTTCGGCAACGTCGTCGTGACCATCGACATCACGGGGGCTGACCTTTTGGCCGCCCTGGAGCATGGCACCAAGAGCGCGCCGGAGGCTGCCGGCGGATTCCCCCAGATTTCCGGCATTTCCTTTACGCTGAATACCAGCCGGACGGAAAACCGGGTCTCGGACGTATTGATAAACGGCCAGCCCCTTGATCTTACGGCCACCTACAGTCTGGCCACCAACGACTTTACCCAGGTGGGCGGCGACGATTACACCATGCTGGCCGGCTATGCCAAAACCGGCGAATACAGCGCGCTGGACGAAGCCCTGATCGCCTACATCACGGAGGAGCTGGGCGGCGTCATTGGGGAGGAATACGCCGCGCCCCAGGGCAGGATCACCACCCAGGCGTCTCCCGTCTATTTTGACGATGTGCGCCCCGATGACTGGTTCTATTCCTCCGTCAATTACGTCTATGAAAACGGCATTATGATGGGCACCGATACCGGCTTTGCGCCAAATACCACCATGACCCGCGGTATGATGATCACCATTTTGCACCGGCTCGCCGGTACGCCTGAGACAAAAGCGGCGGCCTCCGCCTATTTTGACGACGTAGCGGACGGCGCCTGGTACGCCGACGCCGTAGCCTGGGCCTATGAAAACGGCATTACCTACGGCGTGGAGGACCGGTTGTTTGCCCCCATGGATACCATGACCTGCGAACAATTGGTCACCTTCCTGTACCGTGTTGCCGACGAGCAGCTTGGCATTTCCATCGCTGACAGCCAGGAGGCTTATTGGGAAACCGTACGGGAGGCCATTGGCAGCCCCGCTTTGAGCGACGGCGCGACCCGCGCCCAGGCCGCCTGTGTCCTGGAAGCCTTCATGACCATTGAAGCGGTGGCCGAACGAACCGGCATGGTTGCAGTGCCAACCGCCGCGTAAACGGCAGATTCTTTTCTAAAAACGAAACCGGCGGCGCGGCAAATCGCTTGGATTTGCCGCGCCGCCGGTTATTTCGCGTAATCCCCCATGGCACCCGGTCTGCATGCGCAGGACGGAAATCGGCGCTTTTTTGAGGGTATCGGGAGGCGCATGAATCCTTTCGCCCATTTTTTTAATCGGCCTGTCCGAAAACCTGCGTGTAGCGTCTGGTCAGTCTTTTTTCCGTTCAGACACACCCAAAATCAGAAAAGGCGTTAAAAAAGCGTCGGAGCGTGTAGACAAATGGCTGTGAGTTTGATAAAATTTATGAAGACCGGGAAGCCTGCCGCCGAATGAGGACGGCGGCATCCGGAAATACTAGCGGAGCCTGCGGCTTTGGAACCGTAACATGCGATGGCCGTATATCGCGGCGGAGGAACAAATGCGTCTTATGCTTATCATCAACCCGGTGGCGGGCAAAGGCCAATATAGGGTCAAAATCGCGGAAATTTTAGAAACCCTGATTGGCGGCGGGTACATCGTAACCGTCTATATGACCCAATCTCAAGGCGACGCCACGAACCTGGTCAAGACCTACGCCGCGGACTATGACGTGTTGGCTTGCTGCGGCGGGGACGGCACCCTCAGCGAAACCATCGCGGGACTGATGGCGCTTTCCGACAAACCGCCCATCGGTTATATCCCCCTTGGCACCTCCAACGACGTAGCCGCCACGCTGCGCCTGCCCAAAAACGCGGCGGACGCTGCCAAAATCCTGCTGGAGGGCACGCCGATCCCCTTCGACGTAGGCTGCCTGTCCGGAGACGAACCCGGCGGGGACTATTTTACCTATATCGCCGCCTTCGGCGCCTTCACGCAAGTTTCCTACCAGACCCCCCAGGAGACAAAACAGACCCTGGGCCACTTTGCCTACATGCTGGAGGGCATGGGGCATCTTGGAAAAATAACGCCCCATTTCCTGACCCTGGATCACGACGGCGGGCGGATTGAGGGAACGTTCATCTTCGGCGGTGTCACCAACACGACCTCTATCGCGGGGCTGATTCGGTTGAAGCCGGAGCTGGTGGAGCTGGGGGACGGCCTGTTCGAGGTTCTGCTGGTAAAAAACCCGGAAAAATTCGGCGACATGAATCAGATTCTGCGGAGCATTTTTTCCCAGGATTACGACCCTGCTCATGTGACGATCCTGCAAACCAGGCAGGCCGTCTTCACCTTTGACGAGCCCGTGCGGTGGACCCGGGACGGGGAGGACGGCGGCGTACATAGGCGGGTAACCCTTGAAAACAGGCCCCAGAGCATCCGGTTTATTGTGCCGGGAGAAAGCATATAAAAATATGGAGATTAAGCTATTAGCAGTTGGAGACGTGGTCGGCAGGCCGGGCATGGATTTTCTTTCCCGGCGGCTGCCCGCCCTGATTAAAACGTATCAGATTGCCTTTACCGTGGTAAACGGGGAAAACGCGGACGGACTCGGGCTCCTGCCCGCCCAGGCGGAGGAGCTTTTCCGGGCGGGCGCCGACGTCGTCACCCTGGGCAACCACACCTGGAACAAGCGAGATATCATGGGGTATCTGGATGAATGCCCAAGAATCCTGCGCCCGGCGAATTTCGCGCCCCAGGTACCGGGGCGGGGGCTTGGCATTTTTGACACCCAGTTTGGCAGGGTGGCTGTCCTGAGCTTGATCGGGCGGTGCGGCATGGACTTCGGGCCGGACAACCCCTTCCACGCCGCGGACAGGCTTCTGGCCGGATGCGACGCGCCCATCCGCCTTGTGGACATGCACGCGGAGGCCACCAGCGAGAAGCTGGCCATGGCCCATTATCTGGACGGGCGGGTATCTGCCGTCTGGGGCACCCACACCCACGTACAGACCTCCGATTGGCAGGTACTTCCCAAGGGAACGGGCTGCATTACGGATTTGGGCATGACGGGCCCCATCCATTCGGTGCTTGGCATCCGCCCGGCGGACTCGATCTGGACCTTTTTGGGCAATCCCCGCAGGCGGTACGAGGTGGCCTCCGGTGATTGCAAGCTGGAATGCGCCGTATTTACCATTGATGCGGACACGGGAAAATGCGGCAATGTGGAGGGGCTGAGAATTCAATGATAAAGATTTTGCACGGGGCGGATTTCCATTTGGATTCCCCCTTTGACAGCTTGCCGGAGGAAAAGGCCGTCCGGCGCAGGGCGGAGCAGCGGCAGCTGGTATCCGATATGGTGCGCTTGGCGGAAGCGGAACGGGTGGATGCGATTGTCCTGTCCGGGGATCTTTTGGACAGCGGGCGCTCCTACCATGAGACGGGAGAGGTCTTAACGGAAGCCTTCGGGCGCGTCAAAATCCCGGTCTTTATCGCACCGGGCAACCACGATTACTATTCCGTGAATTCTCCATGGGCGGTCTTGAAATTTCCGTCCAATGTATATATTTTCAAATCCGTTATGCCTGAAAAGGTGGATTTGCCCGGCTGCGCAGGCACGATTTGGGGCGCGGCCTTTACCGCCGCCGGCAGCGTGCCTGTGCTGCCGGAAAAGGAAAACCTGGATCCGGCGCGCGTCAATATTATGGCGGTTCACGGAACCGTTGGCGGGCCGGACGGCCGGTACAACCCCATAAGCGAGCCGGATATCGCCCGGACGGGCTTGGATTATCTGGCGCTGGGACATGTCCATACATACGGCGGCCTGCAAAGAGCCGGTGATACCTTCTGGGCCTATCCCGGCTGTCCCGAGGGCCGGGGCTTCGATGAAACGGGGCAAAAGGGCGTCCTCATAACGGAGCTGGAAAAGGGCGCGGCCCGCTGCCGGTTCGTCCCTCTGGGAAAACGGGCGTATATGATCCTCCAGGCTGATCTGAGCGGCGCGGAGGCGTACGAGGCGGTTCTTGCGGCGGTACTGGCGGCAATCCCCGAGGCGGACGGCGGCGGGAACATCTGTCGCATCCTGCTGACGGGAGAATTTTCCGGGAGGCTGGATCTGATCAAGCTGGAGGAGGCAGTGGCCGACCGTTTCTTCCATGTGACGATCCGAGACAACACAAAAATCAAGCGGGATATCTGGGCCCAGGCGGAGGAAGATACCCTGAAGGGCCTGTTCCTGCGGAAAATGCGCGACCGATATGACGCCGGGGACGAGGCTGTCCGGAAGCAGGTGATTTACGCGGTTCGCTACGCGCTGGCGGCCATGGAGCACGGCGAGGAATGGAGGACGTAACGAGATGAAAATTAAACGCCTTGCGGCCTCTTTCGGCGCGTTGAAAAACCGTGAGCTGTGCCTCGCGCCCGGGCTGAACATTGTGGAGGCGCCAAATGAGGGCGGCAAATCCACGTGGTGCGGGTTTATTCGCGCCATGCTTTACGGCGTCAATACGGCCCAGCGGGATAAGGCGGGCTTCCTGTCGGACAAGACCCGGTTCCGCCCCTGGGACGGGGGCCCCATGGAAGGGATCATGGAGCTGTCGTCGGAGGGCAGGGACATCACCATCCAGCGGACGGCGCTGGGCGCATCGCCTATGAAAAAGCTGTCCGTTACTTATAGCAAAACCGGTCAGGAGGTTTTGGAGCTGGCCAACGACAGTCTGGGCGAAGCGCTGACTGGGGTGTCGGAGCAGATTTTCGAGCGCAGCGCCTTTATCCGGCAGTCAGGCGTTCAGGTCTCTCAAACCGGCCAGCTGGAACAGCGGATCGCGTCGCTTGTATCCTCCGGCGACGAGGGCATTTCCTACGCCGACACGGACGCCGTGCTTCGAAGCTGGCAGCGGAAGCGGCGGCACAACAAGTCCGGCTTTATTCCCCGTCTGGAAGCGGAGCTTGTCCAGGTGGAGGACGCCCTCGCCCGGCTGGAGGAAGCCAACCGGACTTATGCGGAAATCGCAAACGACCTGGATCTGGCGCAAGCCCGGCAGGGGGAGCTTCTGGCAGATCTGAAAATCCACGAGGAGCTGGAAAGCAGAGCCCAGCGCCAGCGAATCGTGGACGCCGAAAAGTCGATTCGGGTGCTGGACATGGAAATCGGGCTGCTGGAACGGAGCCTGTCCGTAAACGGAAAGCCGATTACCGGGGCGATGGTATCCGCCGCCAGAACCAGCTATGACAGCTTGGGGGCGCTTACGGTCAGTTATACGGACAAAAAAA
>Ga0153972_1000149_pt1 | contig 20182 bp, 18 predicted proteins | sample TSGA056MetaG_FD_104732 | JGI IMG/M metagenome (GOLD analysis project Ga0153972, IMG submission 104732) | Attine ant fungus gardens microbial communities from Georgia, USA - TSGA056 MetaG | ecosystem: Host-associated > Fungi > Mycelium > Unclassified | place: USA: Georgia, George L Smith State...
GGTGCGGCGGCAATTTATTTTTACTGAATATATTGAATTTTGGGGATTTTTGTGGCATGATAATAGTCAGTTATCTTTTGTTTTCTGTGTTGATAGCTCTTTATTGGCATGGTGCAACGAATTATATTTTCTAATATGACACACGGTTGTCGTATTAATTATAGTATAATTTGCCATAGGAGGAGATAGATATGAAAAACCTAAAAGACGTGGCAATGTTTTTAAGGAATAATATTTTAACGGATATACCTGACACATTCGAAATTAGCACAAAATTAAAAAGTGGTGCAAGTGATACGGATATACAAAAAGGAATCAAGGATTTTCGGTCGCTATTATTCCTTTTATTTGATACCATAATTGAAAATGTTGGCAGTTATGGCGCAATATGTGAAATCGAAAAGACTACGGTTTCATTTGAAAAGACCTTTCCCGACTTAATATATCCCATGTACATGCTCTACTGCATTGGTCTTCGTGGTGGACTTAACGATGTTTCTAAATGCCTGTTAATAGACGGTGATGACTTAAATACTGCATTTAAAGTCATCCATGGCAGAAAGCCAAATCAACATTTGATGTTTTTGGAAGACTTAGGTTTTGTGTTCTCCGGTGCGGAGATAACGGACAAGTCCTATAGGCTTAGTAAAGCTGGATTGATTGAAATACAGTATCCTGATAGTTATTATACTCTGATCGGGCTAAAAACTATGGCAGACTCGGCGGCATTAATCGGCAAAAGCTACAAAGACAAAAACGCTGTTGCAGGTGTATTTATGCGCTGTGATTATCATGCTCTGGCTTTGCCTAAAAAGTTTACCCATCAGCTTAAAGATTGTATTAACAACTTGCAAGACGAATATAAAAATTTTTTGATTAATGTCCATGAGTTTTTGCTAAGTAAAGATTGCAAATATGAATCGAAATACCGGATGAACGAATTTAGATTTACTTACACATCAAAAGTAACTAAGACAGTAGTTTTTTCAGTCCAGATATCGATTGACAGATGCTTTATAAAGCCAAGTTCAAAGTTAATTATCGAGCAGCCGTCACTCCTGTCACAAGCACCTGAAAACATAGTTAAAAATGTGATAGGATATTGTGGTCATCACTGTGATTATTGTTCTTTTCATAAAAGTTGTGGTGGATGTCGTAGCAATTTAAATTGTTGTTCATATGCTACGCTCTATCCCGATGGCAAATGTCCGAATGTAAATTGCGCAAATGAGAAAAATCTATCTGGATGTTATCAGTGTGATGAATTAGCTAATTGCCAAAAAGGCTATTATGAAAATAAAAATGAACACATAGCAAAAGCGACTGCCTTATTCATAAGAGAATATGGAGAGGTTTGTTACACAATAACGTTAACAAAAGCGATAGATTCCGGTGAGAAATATCCTAACGATTTCGATAAAACTGGTAGTGTGACAAATGCGTTAAATCTTTTAAAAAAATATTTGTAATGCGTACAGTATAAGCAATAAGCCGCAAATAGCTTGAAAACTTATTTTTGCGTAATTATAAGTTTTAGTTACATTGCTACCAAACCTAAAAACGGTTAACGGTGGCAGTTTTGAAACTAGGTAAATAAACCGTGTGTTTTTCCTTGATAACGAAATAGAGCTTCCTCGAAATGAGGATGATGCAAAAGAATATTGGCGGGAGTTTGTTGAAAATACAGAAAAAAGCAGTAGTTTTATTTTTACGATAGAAGCGCTTGATGGTAAAAAGGTTGGTTCTTCATACTTAAATTCAATAGATGAACGAAACGGTACATTCGGGGTAGGTATGATTATAGACCGTAATTGCAGAGGACAGGGATATGGAACTGCCGCCTTGAGAATCATTGCGGATGGGAGTCAAAATGATTTTTAATAAGAAAAACATGGACTTTGAGAAGAGCCCTTATACGGGCCTGACCAGAGAAAGCTGGATGGAAGCGGGAGAATACCTGTTATCCGGGATTTTCCAAAATATTAAGTCGTTCCACGATCCGGTAGTGATGCCCCGGCAGGAAACCAAGATTACGTATCCTCACAGCCAGGATGCGGTATGGGAATACCGGGCCGAATATTTTGAAGGGCTGGCGCGTTCTTTTTTTATTGCGGCGCCGCTGATTCATATTAACCCGGAGCTTGTTATCGAGGGATATACGGTGCGGGATTATTACAAAGCTCATGTACTGCGGTCATGTACCAAAGATGATCCGCTCTGCGTCGGGTATTATGATGAACTTAGGGAATCCTCCGGAACCAAGGATTCTTTCCGGGCCTTCCAGCAGACAGTGGAAACCTGTGCCTTGGTTATCTGTTTATGGCTGTGCAAAGAAGAAATCTGGGACACATACACCAAGGATGAAAAGGATGTGATTGCCGGATTTCTTTCCGGCTATGCTCACGGCAACACGGTGCCTCAGAACTGGCGGCTGTTTAATATGTTGGATTTGGCATTTTTACATAGGGAAGGTTATCCCATTGACAAAGCAATCATGCTGGACCATGCCCAGACCATATTAAATTATTATGCGGGGGAGGGCTGGTACCGGGACGGACATTCCTTTGACTATTATTCCTGCTGGGCCTTTAATGTCTATGCCCCCATCTGGAATCTTTGGTATGGTTATGAAAACACCCCTTATCTGGCCAGACGATTTGAGGAGAATTCCAATCGGCTGATGGAGACATACGGAGACTTTTTTGACCGGGACGGTTTTGTCAATATGTGGGGACGCAGCAATATTTACCGGAATGCGGCCACCAGCGCTTTTGACGGTAATATGATGCTGCAGCATTCTGCCGCCGATCCGGGATTGGCCAGGCGGATTAGTTCCGGGGCACTGCTGCAGTTTATGACCAGAGAGGACTTTCTTTATAAAGGGGTGCCAACGCTGGGTTTTTACGGACAGTTTATGCCGATGGTACAGGGTTATTCCTGCGCGGAGTCACCCTTCTGGTTGGGGAAAGCCTTTTTATGTCTCCATTTGCCGGCTGACCATCCGTTTTGGACCGCCCGGGAAAACAACGGCACCTGGGAGCGGCTTGGGGCAGATGAAACCAAAGTCACCACTCTTAACGGACCGGCACTATGCTTTTCCAATCATCAGGCAAACGGGGAAACCATTCTGCGCACCGGAAAAGTTTTAATGGACAGTAAGAATCAGAACGGCCGCTGGAATTACGCCAAGTTGTCGTTTAATACCAAATACCCCTGGGAATCCGGGGAGGAAAAGGAAGTGCAGTCACAGCAATACGTCCTGCACGATATAGAGGATGATACATATGAAGAATGTAATGTAGCCTTCTGGTGCGGAGAAAAGGACCAGGTTCTTTACCGGCGGCAGTTTTTTGATTTCCAGGATGCGAAAGAATGTACTTGGATGCAGGCGGTTAATCTGGCCGACTTTGCCGTTCCATACGGACTGATTCGGGCTGATAAGCTGCGGCTTTTCAGGCGGCCGGTGGAAGTGACTCTGGGGGCATATGGCTTTCCGGATAATGGTACGGAAATGATTCATCTGGAGAAAGCGGGAGCCCGGGCCATTATTCTGAGAGGACATGATTATACCGGGAAAGAGAAGCAGCTGGTGATGACCGTTTATGACGGATGGGATGATATTTCTGTTATTCGGCGGGAAGGCGCAAATGCGGATTCACCCAAATCTATCCTGATATACGGACAGCTTGCCCGGAGAAAGCAATATGGCTATGAACCATATGTGATGATTTCACAGGTAATTACCAAAGAGAGCCTTGAGGATTTTAAAGAGGAAGAAATTTTCCCGATTGCCTCCATCCTATACACGGATCCGGAAAAGTGCGGCGGATACGGGCCAATCACGATTACGCTGACCAATGGGGATAAGCGGGTCATTGATTTTGACGGGATTGAGGGCAAGCTTAATTTTTAATATGAAGCGGAGATGGGGCATAATCATGGATATTTTTGAATATATGCGGAGTACTAATATGGAGAAAGAGGCCCCGCTGGCAGCGCGGATGCGGCCGCGGACCCTGGAAGAGGTGGTGGGCCAGGAGCATATTGTGGGTAAGAATACGCTTTTGTATCGGGCTATTAAAGCTGATAAGATTAGTTCGGTCATTTTTTTCGGACCGCCGGGAACGGGTAAGACTACGCTGGCCAAGGTAATTGCCAATACTACCAGTGCCCGGTTTAAGCAAATCAATGCCACGGCGGCCGGGAAGAAAGACATGGAAGAAGTGGTCGAGGAGGCAAAAAACCAGCAGGGGATGTATGGAAAGCGGACTATTTTATTTGTGGATGAAATTCACCGGTTCAATAAGGGCCAGCAGGATTATCTGCTGCCTTTTGTGGAAGACGGGACCATTATCCTCATCGGAGCCACGACAGAGAACCCATATTTCGAAGTAAATGGGGCTTTATTGTCCCGTTCGATTCTATTTGAGTTAAAGCCGCTTCCGGCTGCGGCGGTAAAAGAACTGATTAAAAAAGCCGTCGCGGATGAAGAGCGGGGGATGGGGGCTTATCAGGCGGTAATTGAGGAGGAGGCGGTTGATTTCCTGGCGGATATCGCCGGCGGTGATGCCAGACAGGCCCTGAATGCCGTGGAGCTTGGCGTAATGACCACACCCCGGGGTGAAGACAAAAAGATACATATTAACCTGGAGGTAGCCCAGGAATGTATCCAGAAAAGGGCGGTAAGGTATGATAAAAGCAGTGATAATCATTACGATACCATCTCGGCTTTTATCAAGAGCATGAGAGGTTCGGATCCCGACGCGGCAGTGTATTATCTGGCCCGGATGCTTTACGCAGGAGAAAGTGTGACCTTTATTTCACGCCGGATTATGATATGTGCGGCGGAGGATGTGGGGAACGCGGATCCGGCCGCCTTATCGGTTGCCGTGAACGCTGCCATGGCGGTGGAGCGGGTGGGGATGCCGGAAGCACAGATTATTTTATCCCAGGCGGTTCTTTATGTGGCTTGTGCGCCGAAATCAAACGCGGCATGTAATGCGGTATCTGCCGCCAGGGAAACAGTGGAAAACACCGGCAGTCTGCCGGTGCCGTCCCACCTGATGGATTCCCATTATAAAGGTGCCGCAAAATTAGGCCGTGGTACCGGATATAAGTATGCCCATGATTACCCGGGACATTATGTAAAGCAGCAATACCTTCCCGATGAACTGACCGGCCGGGAATTCTACAATCCTTCGGACAACGGGTATGAGACCAAGATAAAAGAGCATTTGCATCGGCTGAAAGAACGGCCGGAATAGTCCGGTAACCTGACTAGAAAAGCTGATCAGCCAAATATTTATAAATTTCCTGATTCTTTTTCTGCCAGTTATCACAGATTGCGGAAGCGGCTTCTTCTGATGGAACGGACAGTGTAATATCAATAAGACGGATACCCCGCTCCCGGGCCACCAGATGAGCCTCAAATTCGCCTGTGGTAGATTTATAATAGTCCCCAAGGATGGCTGTTTCATTAATCAGGGAGAATTCTTTTTCCCGAAAATATGTATTAATATCTTCTTTAATGGCTGCGCTGATGCGATTACCAAAAAAACGCTGGGTTTCCCGGCCTTCCGCAGTGATGGACAGATACGTGCGGTTACGGATGGTGCGGGCGGTGATCATACCGGCATCCGTCAACTCGTTAATTACCTGGCCAAGTGTGAAAAAGTTGGTATATTCCCTTTCCAGGATAAAGTCACTGACTTGGGCGGCGGTGAGCTTAAAGGAGACCCGGTTCAGCATATAAAGGACAATCAGCTTGTATAAAGTCAGTGAATCTTGCATAGAATACCTCATTTTTGTGCCGCAGCCTGTGGACAAATCCGCATTTCACGGTTATTTAATATAGGCTTTTACCGCCTCGGCGACAGTGGGTGCCACTCTTGGGTCGAAAGCTTCCGGAAGGATGTTTTCTTCCTGTAATTCGTCCTCCGTAACCAGTCCGGCAATTGCCTTGGCGGCAGCCAGCTTCATCTCTTCCGTAATCCGGGAAGCCCGTCCTTCCAGAGCGCCTTTAAAAATTCCCGGGAATACCACCACATTGTTAACCTGGTTGGGGAAATCACTGCGGCCGGTTCCGACAATCCGCGCCCCGGCGGCCTTTGCCAAATCAGGCATTATTTCCGGCACCGGATTGGCCATAGCAAACAGGATGGCATCCCTGTTCATGGAACTCACCATTTCCGGCGTTACCATATTGGGACCGGAAACACCGATAAAAATATCCGCACCCCGGAGCGCGCCGGCCAGTGAGCCGGTTTTGCCGTCCGGATTCGTGACGGCGGTCATTTGCTGCTGCATCCAGTTCAGGTTCCCGGAGCTTTGAGAAATGATACCGGCTCTGTTACAGAGAATAATATGCTTGAAACCATAGGTAAGCAGCAGCTTGGCAATGGCAATTCCGGCGCTGCCGGCACCGTTTATCACAACCCGGCATTCTTCTTTGACTTTGCCGGTTATCTTCAGGGAATTAATGATCGCGGCCAGCACTACGATAGCGGTGCCGTGCTGGTCGTCATGGAAGACCGGTATATCCAGAGCTTCTTTTAAACGTTCTTCGATTTCAAAACAGCGGGGAGCGCTGATATCTTCCAGATTGATACCGCCGAAACCGGGGGCCAGATTTATTACGGTTTTGATAATTTCCTCCGTGTCCTGAGTATCCAGACAGATGGGGATGGCATTCACGCCGCCGAATTCTTTAAATAAGACCGCTTTTCCTTCCATCACCGGCATGGCGGCATAAGGACCGATATTGCCAAGGCCCAGTACTGCGCTGCCATCGGAAATAACTGCCACCGTGTTGGCCTTGATAGTATATTTATAAGCTGCTTCCTTATCTGCGGCAATTACTTTGCAGGGTTCCGCCACACCGGGCGTATATGCAAGAGCCAGATCTTCGCGCGTTTTTACTCCGGCTTTTGATACTATCTCCAATTTCCCCTGCCATTGTTCGTGCAGGAAAAGTGCTTTTTCTTCCGTTGTCATAATAGCTGTCCTCTTTTCTTTCCAAGTTGAGTAAATTAACTTAACACCATCATTCATCTTATAATAAATTAAAGAAAGCCGCAAGTATGTACATTTATTTTTTAAAAAATTAAGCGGGATCCAGAAGGCTGAACTATTGCAAAAATAGTACTTCCTATTTTAAAGAAATTGTATTATAATAAAATAATATGGTTAAAACGTCATGAAGTCGTGGTCACACATCCAAGACATATCTTAAACATAATATCCCTTACAACTGTTATGAATGTAGTATGTAAATGTAGTATGTAATTGAAAGAATCGGTTTAAGCTGGAATTTATTAAAATCAGGAGGAAGTATGAGAGAAAAGTATGAATCTTTGCCCCTTGTGGAGTTGAAGGCAATTGCCAAGGTAAGGGGTCTGAAAGGAACCTCCGCTATGAAGAAGGCGGAGTTGGTAAAAATCATGCTCGAAGCGGATGAACGGGAAAAGGAAACAATAACGGCGGCGGCCGTTACACCGGAAAAGAGCCAGGCGCCGGAAGCCCCTATAAAGTCCCCTGTGAAACCCCGGAAGAGCGCCCAAACGGTACGCTCCCCCCGGAATTTGCAGCAGAACAGAGGGAACCGCGTTATTGTGCAGAATTCCGGAACCGAATCACATTTTCGGGGGGAGTCTTTTAACCGTACCGAACAACCGGTTAGTGCAGAGCAATTTTCCCAAACCGAACCCACAATGAAAAATAATCTAAATGCCAAAACCGAGATCCCGGTGAAAATGGAGCAAGTACCTAAATATGAGCAGGATGAGAACCAATATCCCAAAGAACTGGACAGCGGGATGGAGGCTTATGGAATCCTGGAGGTTATGTCGGACGGATATGGCTTTATCCGTTGTGAGAATTATCTTCCCGGTGAGAATGACGTTTATGTTGCGCCCAGTCAGATCCGTCGTTTTGGTCTCAAAACGGGCGATATCTTGAGTGGGAACAAGCGGATTAAGACCCAGCAGGAAAAGTTCAGCGCCTTACTTTTTATCAAAAGTATAAACGGGTATTCCATTGAAGAATCAGTAAAGCGGATTGCTTTTGAAGATATGACACCGATTTTCCCTAATGAGCGGATTCGCCTGGAAACACCGGGCTGCAGCATTGCCATGAGAGTTATGGATCTGGTCAGTCCGGTGGGCAAAGGGCAGCGGGGAATGATCGTGTCGCCGCCGAAAGCGGGGAAGACAACCCTGCTGAAAGAGGTGGCTAAGTCGGTTCTTCGTTCCGGTCCTCAGATGCATATGCTGATTTTATTAATTGATGAGCGTCCGGAAGAAGTTACGGATATCAAGGAAGCCATCAGAGGCAATAATGTGGAGGTGATTTATTCGACTTTTGATGAGCTTCCGGAGCATCATAAACGAGTATCGGAGATGGTGATTGAACGCGCCAAGCGTTTGGTGGAATATAAGAAGGACGTGGTTATCTTACTGGACAGTATTACCCGTCTGACCAGAGCTTACAATTTGGTGGTGCCGCCAAGCGGACGAACTCTTTCCGGTGGTCTGGATCCGGGGGCGCTTCACATGCCGAAACGATTTTTCGGCGCTGCCCGCAATATGCGGGGCGGCGGCAGTCTGACCATCCTGGCAACGGCCTTGGTGGATACGGGAAGTAAGATGGATGATGTGGTATATGAGGAATTTAAGGGCACCGGCAATATGGAAATCGTCCTGGACCGCCGGCTTTCGGAGAGACGGATCTTTCCCGCCATTGATTTGCAGAAATCAGGTACCCGGAGAGATGATTTATTACTTGATTCGGAAGAACGGGATGCCATTAATGTCATGAGGAGAGCGCTTAACAGTCTGAAAGCCGATGAAGCGGCAGATCGGATTCTGGATATGTTTTCCCGCACCAGAAATAATCATGAATTTGTTGAAATGGTAAAAAAGAACAAATTTATTTAAAAATGTATTGCAAGAATCAAGCTGTTATGCTACAATAATCACGCTGTTTGTGGTTCCATAAGCAGTGAGGATGCGAACATGAAACGAACGGACTTTAATATAGAGAGGTGAAAGTAATGAAAGAAGGAATCCATCCTAACTATAACCAGGCAAAGGTAACCTGCAACTGCGGCAATACCTTTGTGACCGGTTCCACTAAGAAAGAGATTCACGTAGAAGTTTGCTCTAAATGTCATTCATTCTACACCGGTCAGCAGAAGACGGCAAGAGCTGACGGACGTATTGATAAGTTTAATAAGAAATACGGTGTTTCAAGCAAATAAGGATTGCCGACAAGTAATGATTTGCCGGCAATCAGTAACTGCCGGTAAATAGGGTGTTGAAAAGGTTGAGGTATTTCTATCTCAGCCTTTTATTTTTCAGGAGGCTATGACTCATGGCAAAGAAAAAACAGAACTACTCCGGTATCGGCGGGCAGGCCGTATTGGAAGGAATTATGATGAAAAACGATGAGGATTATGCGGTGGCGGTAAGAAAACCGGATGGTGAGATTGAAGTGGAACGGGAAAACTACCAGGGGGTGCTGCATGATTCCAAGATAAAGAAGTTACCTTTTATCAGAGGGGTTTTTAATTTTATTGACTCGCTGCTGCTGGAAAATAAATGCCTGAGCTTTTCCGCCTCGTTTTATGAGGACGAAGACGCCGGGGAAACAGGATTTGACAAAGCGCTGAATAAAGTTACCGGGGGGAATGGGGAGAAGCTGATGGCGGGATTTGTCACAATCTGCTCCGCAGTTCTTGCGGTGGCTGTCTTTGTGATTTTGCCTTATTATATCACAACCCTGTTTGCCGGATTTTTCCGAAACAGCTCCCTGATTGCAGTTATTGAAGGGCTGATCCGTATTGCTATTTTCATTTTGTATATTTTAGCAATCAGCTTTATGCGGGATGTAAAACGATTGTTTCAATATCATGGAGCGGAGCATAAATGTATTAATTGTTTAGAAAAAGGCCGGCCGCTGACGGTACACAATGTGCTGCGCAGCTCCCGCCTTCATAAACGCTGCGGCACCAGTTTTATTTTCTATGTATTATTTATCAGTATTATTTTATTTTTCTTTATCCAGGTGGAGAATCCGGTATACAAAGTGGGACTTAGGATTTTACTGCTGCCGGTGGTGGCTGGAATTTCTTACGAAATCATCCGGCTGGCCGGCAGGACGGACAATATTTTTATCCGTATCTTATCCGCTCCCGGTATGTTAATCCAACGGCTGACCACAAAAGAACCGGATGAATATATGGCCGAGGTCGCCATAGCGGCGGTGGAAGCCGTGTTTGACTGGAAGACTTATCTCTATGAGTCTTTTGGCTATGAAATTGATGAGACTTGGATGGAAGATAGCTCCGGTGTGAAAGCGGAAGCTGAAGTATGAATTACCGGGACTGCTACCAAAAAGGGAAATCCGCCTTAGAGCAGGCAGGCATTGAAGAAGCTCCGCTGGACGCCAGATTATTGCTGGAGTATGTATGCGGAACCGACCGGAATGATTTGCTTGCGCATGGAGAACGGGAGTTAACAGGGGAAAACATTCGCATTTATGAAGGCTGTATCGGAGAACGGAAAATGCACATTCCTCTGCAGCATATTACCGGTTATCAGGAATTTATGGGATTGCGGTTTGCGGTAAATAAGCATGTCCTGATTCCCAGACAGGATACCGAGATTCTGGTGGAGGAGGTAATGCGGGAATTACAGGATGGAATGCGGATTTTGGATCTTTGTACCGGCTCCGGCTGTATCCTGATTAGCCTGCTTTATTACAGCAATAACTGCAGTGGTCTTGGAATTGATATTTCGCCGGAGGCGGTTCGTTTGGCAGAGGAAAACACCGGGCTGCTTAAGAGAAAAGCAGCTGACGGGGAAGCGAAAGATCAGGCGGCTGTAAGCGGAGAAGATTATTCACAGGGTAGGATTTGTTTTCGGCAAAGTGATATGTTTGAAAATGTGACCGAGAGGTATGATATTATAGTATCTAACCCCCCTTATATTAAGTCAAAAGTGATTGATACCCTGATGCCGGAGGTCAGGTGTCATGAACCGCTTTCAGCTTTGGACGGCCATGAGGACGGGATGTATTTTTACCGGAAGATTATTTCTGAAGGACGCAAGTATCTGGCGAGAGGCGGCAGTCTATATCTGGAAATCGGTTTTGATCAGGCTCACAGTACTGTGGCATTGATGGAAGCGGCCGGATACCGTGACGTCAGGCTGGTAAAAGACTATGCCGGCCTTGACCGAGTGGTGTCGGGAGTTTCTGTCGGGGATTAACCGCCGGGGCGGTATTAAGGAAAGGCGTGGTTATTATTATGTTTGACAAGTTAGAAGATCTGCTGATAAGTTATGAAGAAATAATGAGTGAACTGAATGAACCGGCAGTGGCGGGAAACCAGGAACGATACCGCAAGCTGATGAAGGAACAAAGCAGCCTTGTGCCGTTAGTGCAGGCTTATCTGGAATATAAGAAGTGTAAGCAGGATGTGGAAGATTCTTTGACCATGCTGGATGAAGAATCTGATAATGAAATGCGGGAAATGATTAAAGAGACCCTGAACGAAAGCAAGATGCGCATAGAAGAATTGGAGCAGGAGCTGAAAATCCTGCTTCTCCCCAAGGATCCCAATGACGACAAGAACGTAATTGTGGAAATCCGCGCCGGCGCCGGAGGTGATGAAGCTGCTTTGTTTGCCGCAGAAATGTACCGGCTCTATGTACATTATGCGGAGAAGCAGAATTGGAAGGTGGAAACCATGAATGTGGATGAAATCGGTATCGGCGGTATGAAAGAAGTCAACTTTATGATTACCGGCCAGAGCGCGTATTCCAAGCTGAAATACGAAAGCGGTGTCCATCGGGTACAGCGGGTGCCGGAAACCGAATCCGGCGGCCGTATCCATACTTCCACTATCACGGTGGCGGTGATGCCGGAAGCGGAAGATGTGGATGTTGTTATAGACGAAAAGGATATTCGTATTGATGTGATGCGGGCTTCCGGCAGCGGCGGACAATGTGTCAATACAACCGATTCGGCGGTCAGACTGACCCATTATCCCACCGGAATCGTGGTTTACAGCCAGACGGAGAAATCACAGCTGCAGAATAAAGCTAAGGCCTTTGCACTGCTTCGGACAAAGCTGTATGATCTGGAACAGCAAAAGCAGCACGATGCAGAGTCGGAACTGCGGCGCAGTCAAATTGGAACCGGTGACCGCTCGGAGAAGATCCGCACTTACAATTTCCCCCAGGGGCGGGTGACCGATCACCGGATTAAACTGACCTTATACAAGATGGATGCGATTATGGATGGAGATATCGATGAACTGCTGGACAGTTTGATTGCAGCAGATCAGGCGATGCGGCTGAGCCGGTTAAATGAAACGGCTTAATTAGAGGGGTTGACGAGTTCATTATGTGCGCCTGGCAATAACTTAATGTCTGGCTTTATAGAATGCAGCAATCAACTTTCCGGTTGACGGACAGTTGATTGCTGCATTGCATCTTATCTTTCTTTATTCATAATTAAAATATACTACCAGTAACGTACCCTTCCCATTAGGTTGAAGCAGCCTGTAGTGTCCTTTCTGGAGTGATTCAAAGACAACAGGAGGACTTATTGTTAAATCATCTGCATGATCAGGCTCCAATGCATATTGTACCAATACCCAATTAATTCCGTCTATGTATTCTACTGGGTACCACTGATTGTCTTTTTGGATTTCCAACTTCCAGATTGCACCATATAAAAGCTCCTTGTCTGAGTTATTGCTCATTGTGAAACGGACTATTAGAGAACTGTCGCTTTCCACTTCAATAACCTCAAGTGAAATATCTTCTCTGGGCTCATAATCATTGTATGGTGAAATATCCTTTACTTCAGCTAGTGTTTCAGTACTCTGAGTATCCGATACGGCAGAACTCGAACAACCTGAAAGTAGGAATAAAAGAACAATAATAAAAAGTATAATTATTTTCCGCATATGTATTACAGTACATTGTCTAATAATTAACATATGCTTTAAAACCATTTTGTTGTAATATGCTATAAGGAGTAAAGTGCATGGTTGTTCCGTCTTTGCTAACACTAGAGGTGATACCTGCAAAACTTAAATTATACCTAATCGGCCCGCCACTGTCACCAGCATGAGTAGTACCCTTTATATGAACAGCTCTGGTCATAAGTCTTATATTAATGATAGTACCATCCTTCTGTTCAATTGGTACTGATACATTGACAGCGGTTACTCTCAAATATGATTCCCCTGTTGTTTTGCCAAACTTGTAAATGTATGTACCTACTGGTAATGAGCTTACAGTCCCTTTAAATGGTGTTGTTGCTCCGGTAGAATAACGGACTAAAGGTGTAGTTACATAAGTATCCGCTGAGGGATAATTTGTTGAAAAGTAGGAAAAATCACCTACCTGATTATTAGCGAACTGAACCTTAGAGACTACTCCAAATTGTACCACATTAGTCAAATATCTAACATATGATCCTGAGGTTACACCATGTCCCGCTGTAACAGCAACTTTGTTACCATTAAATGTACCACAAACGCCAAGTGTATAATAATAATTACCCACTTTAATTTGATTGCCTGCTACTAAATTATAACTTTTAACTGGTTCGCTATAGCTGCCAGGCTTAATTTGGATCATATCCATTATATCACTACTAATATCTGGAGTTGATGCTGCTTCCAGCAACGAATTGTTAGCTTTAGATACATTGCTGTCTACTACTTCAATGACTGCATTATTATTCATAACATCAATATAAAGTGCTCCAACTTGATAAGAACCAGATAAATAATTTGCAGCTGTTTCCATAGCTTGATTAAGTTCATTTTGGGAATGTTCAACCAACAAATATTCTATACAATTATATTGCCCCAATAGTGATTTGTAATGTGATAGATAATTACTTTCATCAGTAGTAAACAATATATACAGTGTACTGCCTTCTACATAAGCACCGGCATATTCGTCCGGGTATACATAATTGAAGTTTCCGGTATCAAAGGAATCTAGTAAAACATTATATGCCTCGACAGCTTCTTCCTGCGTTTGCATCATTGACTTTATTTTAGCATTTGTCGTTTCTGTATTAACTGCTTCTTCCGATGTTATATCTATATTTGATAACTCTGATGCCAATACAACATTTGAACACAGTAAGAATAAAATTGATGTGATAAATAATAACTTTAAACTGTTTTTTAATATTTTCATATTAATCCCTCTTTAATTTAACAATGAGTTACATCAATTTGCAAATAACAGTATCATTGTAATCCCTCCCTTTTTAAAATAATGTTTTATAATTGATTATAATTAGATTCTAACATAACAAATAATTATTAGCAATATATATTTTATATACTCATCAAATAAAAGGTCGGGATTACATTGCCAATGTTGCAGATATATTTACCCCAAATCAATGCCTGATGTTGCAGAAAGGCGGATAAAAACCAATCTTATTTACTACAATGAGTATCCGGATGATTCAATTGGTACTGCCCGCTTTAAAGTATTTCATTACGGCACAGCAGGTGTTTACCAGCGGATTATTTTTGGTATTCCTGATTATCCGTTCCAATGAATACTTTTTCCGGAAACGCCGCAAAAAGCATGAACGAATCGCTCAGGTCCGGGCAAAAAAAGCGCTGCAGACAGCTTGCGCGGTTTAGAGGAAATGTCCATTATGGAAGATACTGAATACAATCCCTTTCTGCCGCCGTGGGAATATATCCCGGACGGAGAGCCCCGGGCAGGTTATGGGAGGAGTAGGCGAAGCTTGATTTTATGTTACAGTTCAGCCTTATGGGCTTCATAGCAATAATTTTATTATAAAGATAAAAGAATTGTATATCTTTATTGCATAAATTATGGTATAATAAGCATAACATATTGAATTAGGCCGGCTGTCAAAATAACAGCCGGCTCTGAAGTTTTTAACCGGAAATGGAGGGCAGATTGCCCAAATTGTTGTTTTCGCTGCCGTCCGGCAGTGATTTCAAGTATTCACTTCCATTTCGATGAGCAATGCCCACCCCATTAATATTGCCGTCTTTAGCCATCTGAACACCGTCTTCTTTACTGACTACGGAGCCGTCGGATAACTGATAACCACTAATCCGGCCGCTGCTTTTTATCAGACCCACGATATCTTTGGCATTCGCCGAAGGCATGGGAATATTATCTAAGGTGTTCATCGCCAATGAAGCTGTCAAATCAGCATTATTTTTATTTATTTCATTCATTTCTTATCATTCCTTTCCATGTAATAAATGAAGCTTTCAAATAAGAGTAGTATCATTAGTATAAGAAATCATAGACGGTTTATGCTGGTAAATTATTCGTAATATCAATCAATAGCCAGGAATAGTCAAAATCTACAAAAAAATCCGGAACAGTTATGGGCAATTTCATGAAAATTAATTATTAATTATAATTAGACTGACATTTCCGGGTTAAATTTGATAAAATATGGTTATAAATATAAGGGAGCATTTGTTTTAGGAAGAGAATTACCAGTGCATGTTTGGAACTGGTACGGAAGGATATCTGTAAGTAACCGGTTTGTGTGTTGAGAAAGGAGTGCAGGCATGTTTAAAAAAGGTGATTGTGTAATATGTGGCGGTAAAGGTGTATGCGGTATTGAGGATATAACGAAATTGAATATGCCGGGTGTGGATAGGGAAAGAGAATATTTTATTTTAAAACCCCTTTATATGGCGGCCAGTACCGTTTATATTCCCGTAGATACTGCGAAAGATTCACTGCGCAATGTGCTTACCAGGGATGAGGCCGAGGAATTGGTTCGCAGCATTCCGCAAATACCGCTTATACCCATCACAAATGATAAGCTGCTGGAGCAGGAATACCGCACCTGTATGAAAAAGAACCAGTGTGATGAGTGGATTAAGATTATTAAGACCATTTATCTGAGAAAGCAGAAAAGAATAGAAGCAGGCCGGAAAGTAACGGCGGTGGACACCAAATACATTAAGCTTGCGGAAGACAATCTTTATGGTGAATTGGCGGTTTCGCTGGATATGCCCAGAGAATCCGTAGAAGATTATATAATAAATGAATTGAATAAGCAGGTGTATGTGTAGCCGCAGGTTTTTACCTGCGGTTCTTTTTGTGCTATAAAGAAAAGTACGAAAGTAAGATTACGGAGGAAAAGTTATGACGGCATTCAATTGTGATTATGCAGAGGGGGCCCATGAAAAGCTGTTGAAGGCGCTGATGGATACCAATCTGGTGCAGACGCCCGGTTATGGGGAAGACGCTTATTGTTATGCGGCGGCGGAGCAGATAAAAAAGATATGCGGCGCTCCGGACGCTGACGTACACTTTCTGGTGGGCGGCACTCAGGCGAACCTGACGGTTATCAGCGCCGCGCTGCGGCCGCATCAGGGAGTTATTAGTGCAGGCTGCGGTCATATTTCCGTACATGAGACCGGGGCTATTGAAGCAACAGGGCATAAGGTTCTGACATTGCCGACTTTAGACGGAAAGATAACCGCGGCCCAGGTAAAAGCGGTTTATGAAAGTCATATCCGGGATTCCTCTTATGAGCATATGGTAAAGCCGGGGATGGTCTATATCTCCAACCCTACCGAATACGGAGCGATTTATGAAAAGGAGGAGTTGACGGCCCTTTCCCAAACCTGCCGGGAATGCGGCTTATATCTTTACCTGGACGGAGCCCGGCTGGGCTATGGACTGACAGCTTCCGGGAATACCCTGGATCTGCTAACGATTGCCGCACTGTGTGATGTGTTTTATATCGGAGGGACCAAGTGCGGTGCGCTGTGCGGTGAGGCGGTGGTGATTACGAATCCGGTGCTGAAGCCGGACTTCCGTTACCTGATCAAACAAAAAGGGGGAATGCTGGCCAAAGGGCGGCTGCTGGGCATTCAGTTTCTGGAATTGTTACGTGATGATTTGTATTTTCAAATCTGCAGTCATGCCAATCAGATGGCGCTGATGCTGAAGGAGGGGTTTGTCAGGAAGGGCTGGGAGTTGTATGTTGACAGCGTCACCAATCAGCAGTTTCCTATTATTCCCAATGAAATATTGACCAAAATTGAGGCGGAACACACCTTTTCCCATATTATGTCCTTTTCCGGGGACAGAAGCGTGGTTAGATTCTGTACCAGCTGGGCCACAGCCGAACCGGATGTCCGGGAGTTCTTAAAAGATATGAAGGAATGGTAGATGGGAACATAACAATTATACAGGAGGATATATGAATAGTAAGATTTTATTTCCGCAAAATTAAAGCTTTACAATCAGCAAAAAAGGTAATACTATATTGTATAACAAAAAGTATATGAAATCCAATGCAATAGAAAAAGCGATGACAGGAAGAATAGGATGTTAATGGCAGCAGAGAGAACCGCCCGTTAAAGTACGGAGCTGGAAGCGGTTTGGCCGGAAGCATTTGAAGACCACCCTGGAGCGGCCCTAATCCGGCCCGGCAGTTGCCGTTATCAGTAAATGAAGGAGACAAATATCCGTTTACCGGATTCGGAGCAGATATTTGTAAGAAGGGTGGAACCGCGTAAATTTACGTCCCTTGCAATAGAAATATTGCAGGGGATTTTTTTATACAGAGATTCTTTTTTGAAAAAAGGTAAAGTGAGGAGCTGCAATGAAGATTACACTGAAAGACGGATCGGTAAAAGAATATGCCGAAAGCAAAAGTATTTATGAAGTGGCGCTGGATATCAGTGAAGGGCTGGCAAGAGCCGCCTGCCTGGGACAGGTGGACCAAGAACCCAGGGATATCCGGACCGTATTGGACAGGGACTGTGAACTTAATATTTTAACCGACAGTGATAAGGAAGGCCTGCAAACGGTCCGCCATACTACTGCCCATGTTTTGGCGGAAGCGGTAAAACATCTTTTCCCGGATGCCAAGCTCGCGATCGGGCCCATTATTGAAACGGGATTTTATTATGATATTGACCATGAGCCTTTTTCCAGAGAGGATTTGGATAAACTGGAAGCGGAAATGAAGAAAATTATTAAAAAAGGAGCAAAGCTTGAGAAATTCGTGCTGCCAAGGGAGGAAGCCGTCCGTTTTATGGAAGAAAAAGAAGAGCCCTATAAGGTGGAATTAATTCAGGATTTGCCGCCGGAAGCGGAGATTTCCTTTTACCGTCAGGGAGACTTTGTGGATCTGTGCGCCGGGCCTCATATTATGAGTACAAAGGGAATTAAGGCGTTTAAGCTGACCAGTTCATCAGGGGCTTATTGGCGGGGGAAATCGGAAAATCCCATGCTGCAGCGAATTTATGGCACCGCGTTCCAGAAAAAGGAAGAGCTGGCCGAATATCTTGAATATCTTGAAAATATTAAAAAGCGGGATCATAATAAGCTGGGCCGGGAAATGGAATTATTTACCACGGTGGACGTAATCGGACAGGGATTGCCTTTATTTATGCCAAAGGGTGCCAAAATGCTGCAGATCCTTCAGCGCTGGATTGAAGACGAGGAAGAAAAAAGAGGCTATGTGTATACCAAAACACCCTACATGGCAAAAAGTGATTTATATAAAATATCCGGGCATTGGGATCATTATAAAGACGGAATGTTTGTGATTGGGGATGAAGAAAAAGATAAGGAAGTTCTGGCGCTGCGCCCAATGACCTGTCCATTCCAATATTATGTGTACAAAGCAACTCAGAAGTCATACCGGGATCTGCCAATCCGATATGGCGAAACCTCGGTTCTGTTCCGGAAGGAAGAATCCGGTGAAATGCACGGATTAACCCGGGTTCGTCAGTTTACCCTTGCAGAGGGACATTTAATTGTCCGGCCGGATCAGATGGCGGAAGAATTTAAAGGCTGCCTGGCCCTGGCAAAATACTGTCTGACCACGCTTGGCCTGGAGGAGGATGTCAGATACCGCCTTTCCAAATGGGATCCTAAAAACCGGGATAAATACATTGGTGATGCCTCGGTTTGGGAAGAAACCCAGAATAATATCCGCAATATCTTGCTGGAACTGGAAATACCGTTTTACGAAGAAGCGGGAGAAGCAGCTTTTTATGGCCCCAAGGTGGATATTCAAGCCCAAAATGTTTATGGCAAGGAAGATACTATGCTTACCATCCAATGGGATGCTATTCTGGCGGAACAGTTTGATATGTACTATATTGACCAGAACGGTGATAAAGTACGGCCTTGTATCATTCATCGGAGTTCCCTGGGATGCTATGAAAGAACCCTGGCCTGGCTGATAGAAAAATATGAAGGAAAGTTTCCTACCTGGCTTTGCCCCGTACAGGTACGGGTATTGCCAATTTCCGATAAATATGCGGAGTATGCCGCAAAAGTTGAAAAGCAATTAAAAGAAAACGGTATTTTAGTTGAAACGGATCATCGTTCTGAAAAAATCGGTTTTAAAATTAGAGAAGCAAGGATGGCAAGAGTTCCTTATATGTTAGTGGTCGGCCAAAAAGAGGAAGAGGAAAATCTGGTTTCGGTAAGAAGCCGCTTCGCCGGAGATGAAGGACAGAAGTCACCGGAAGCCTTTATTTACCAGATATGTAAAGAAATCCGCACCAAAGAAATCCGACGGGAAGTCGAATAAAAACATCCTGTCTGCAAATACTAAATTTGTAATTCTGCGTATTGTTTTAAGGAAGCAATATGCTGTGCAATAGCTATTGGCAGATAGGAGGAAAAAATATGGCTGATTTATTATGCGGTGTGTGTAGCTGTTCCTATAACAAGGATGATTTATGCTGTAAGGGCGATATTATGGTCGGCGGTAAGACGGCTGACACTGAGGAGGATACTTGCTGCGAAAGCTTTATCCAGAGAAGGGATGGATATGATTCTTTCACCAACTCGGTTTCGCATCCCAGCGGAACTATCAGCATTGACTGCGAAGCCACGAAATGCATTTATAACAGTAATTATAAGTGCGTGGCGGATCATGTTGATATTATGGGAAATGAGGCATATAATTACGGGGAGACCGCCTGCGCTACCTTTCAGGAGAAATAAGAATTAGATTCAGTCAAATGAATGTAGGGAATGCCTGTAAACTGAAGAGTACAGGAGCACAGCGAAGGAGCTGAAAGATTAGAAAGCTCCCCGCTGTGTTTTTAATGTATCATGTGGCGGCATTTGCCTGGACAGCCATAAATGATCACTCGGAA
>Ga0153972_1000150_pt1 | contig 20080 bp, 12 predicted proteins | sample TSGA056MetaG_FD_104732 | JGI IMG/M metagenome (GOLD analysis project Ga0153972, IMG submission 104732) | Attine ant fungus gardens microbial communities from Georgia, USA - TSGA056 MetaG | ecosystem: Host-associated > Fungi > Mycelium > Unclassified | place: USA: Georgia, George L Smith State...
ATCTGTCCTTGAATAGAACAAAGGACTGCCCTAAGATGGTTATATTATCTCTATTTCAAGAACAATAGCACTCCTATATGTAGAACAATAGGTAGTGATCATGTGGTAGGCTGTTCTGGTGCACAGACCACCACAATTATATATTTAAGGACTGTATGTCTGAGGATAAACCTCAGACTTAACAACATCTTTTGCTGCTTGTCTAACTTCACTTTTTTGAATACTTTGATTATCAAATCAAGCAATTACAAATTAGTAAGTGGCCATTTGTGATAGTTTGGTATGGTTTCCTTACAGCAACTTCTGTGATATTGATAGGGATAAAAATGAAATAACAAGAGTAAATATAACAGATCAGAAAGACAGAATCTTCAAGCTATTTTATAGTTATGTGCAAACAAGTAAGTACAGAAGAAATAAATCAGAAAAGAAAGAGCTCACAAATAATAATAAATAATAAAGAATCTAATAGAAACCAGAAAAGAATACTGTTTTTAGTATCCTCTCAAGAAGACCTCAACTGATTATAGATCTCAAAGGTATGCATTCATCTTGTACCATAACACTACCCCTCTTAGTCTAGTCTAGCAGTCTAGCTTGCTATTAATACAGCAGTACTACCTAGAACTCCCATGCCCTCATATAGGCTCTACTTTAACTAACTATACAGTTGGAAATCTACTCTGAAAATATATAGCAAGCAGTTAAACTCCTAGCCAAGCAAATGCCCAAGTCCTTCTCAAAATAAGATATTCTCTTGAGGAATATTTTTGTATAGATTTTTATAAAAGAGAAAGTAAGAAGAAACTCAATTACTCAAAAATAGCAGTAGAGCTCTAGGGTAACAGAAAGAGAGAGATGATAGGGGTGACTTATTGTTAGGCCCCTCCACTAAAAGAGTACAAAAGGAAATTGTTTACTGGAATAAATAATAAAATATAGTACTAACTTTCAATCGCATGCTAAAGATTCAAGGGGATAAAGCAGAAATAGAGGATTAAAGAAGGGTATCAGAAATTATATGCAGCTTTATGTAAGTTTTATAGTTATTTGGTATCAAACAAGTATGAGGTCACTTGTTAACACTAAATCATAAAGACTTGAGATTGTTATATACTAAATTTTTGGTTATATTTTATTTTATTATCTATTTATTTATTATTTATCTCCTAAATAATTACTCCTAGCTCTGTAGGAGTATTGTGGTACAGACCGGATCTCTCTTATTCTAGTTATAGTATATATACAAAGTAGATACATAATAGCAATCTAGTCTATAGATTAATTGTTATCAATGGACAGTGAATATCCTTAGCAATCACCCTAGGTAGATGTTCAAGAAGAACTCAATAGAGTTCTTCATTGGATTGCTGCCCTACTTATACTACTACTACAGTGGCTGTACCCTAGAGTCCCACAATCACATGTTCTTTCCAGAATGTTCTATGATCACCTGACCTTGTTATGTGATTTGACTTACTAAGTCCCTATCCTATTTATATTCTTACTCTATTGTATACTTTGAGGTTTTGGATTAAGTGTTCAAATGCATAGGAAACCTTTTCCTGTTTGGAGCTCTCATAACATTAACATCTACTCATACTTGTCTATATTCTTTTTTCTCTTCTATATACTTCTTAACTCAGACTTTGGACCTTACCTCAGTTATTTGATAATATCTTCTTGTCTCCAAAATTGATAATTACTTGTGATAGGAGATTAGGACACAACACATATATTAAAGCCAAGATTGTCTTCTATTGTCATTTCTGAATTTCTACTCCTTGATTAAAATATCTCAGAGTATATGTTAAAAGGGGCAAAAAAAGTTTTTACTATGACAAACAAGTAAGAAAAAGGTAGTAATAGTCCTCAATTGCATGCTAAAGGGTTCATGGAGATGAATAGATAGTGAGGGTATTAGAAAGAAATTAAAGAAAGAAAGTGTAGCTTATGTTATAAAATAGTCCCAAGAAAGGAAACTATTTCTCATATATTCCTCAACCTAGTAGATAACATTCAGGAGTATAACACAAGAGAAATATAAATAGCATGGGAAAGCTTATGTAAGATATACATAGTTATTAGTAAGGATCATGTAATTGCAGAAGATAGGTACATAGACCAACAGATATTTGTATAAGTAGTTGTATAATCCAATAGAAAACTCTATTGAGTTCTTCTTGAACAACTATCTTGGTTGAGCTCTAAGTTCTCATGACTATATGCTAATACAAGAACTCAATATCCATTGTTGACCCTGTACCTCACAGCCTTAATATCTCACTCTTTGTTTATTCTCTCATCATTCTTGCTAATAAGCACAATACTTGGAAGCTTTTTGGACAGTAGACCCTAGCTGTAAAGGGGACTTCACTATCATTTAGAAACAGTGGATAGACAGCCTGGACAAAACTTGTGTTTCTACCTAAGACCTAACCTCCATATCAAGTGGGCTTGTATTTAGTCTTTTGCTATTAGCTCTATGCTACTGGTCTATTATGATGTTATGAGAGCCCCAAACAGGAAAAGGTTTCCCATGCATTTGAACACTTAATCCAAAACCTCAAAGTATACAATGGAGTAAGGATATAAATAGTGTGGGGACTCAGCAAGTAAAATCACATGACAAGGTCAGGTAATCATAGAACATTCTGGAAAGAACACGTGATTGCAGGACTCTAGGGTACAGCCACTGTAATAATAGTATAAGTAGGGCTGCAATCCAACAAAGAACTCCATCGAGTTCTTCCTGAACATCCACCTAGGGTGATCACTAAGGGCATTCACTGTCTATCAATAACATATGATCAGTCTATGTAGGAGAACAGCAGTAACCTCTTAAAGGCCCACCTAGCTTAGAGATTCTCTTCTTAGAGATAATATTGTTTTACTCTTCTAGTCAGTAACTAGTCATAAGTTCAGACAAAAAAGACCGCTATTCCTCATATGAAGAAACATTATTATTGCTATCACTACCACCAACACTACCACCACTATATATGTCTCAACAACAACAATAATCTGTAGAACAACCTACTGCTTCTATATCTTTTCCTTTCACTCAGAAGGAGCAACTCCTTACCTTGATTAACAGTCTGCAGCAGCAGATAGCCACTCTATTATAACAGAATAGAGGAGCAAAAGTGGAAGTAATAAAACTTCCCTTGTTTAGTGAAAGAATAGAGAAAGTAAGCATGTTCATCAATACAGCCTATCTATATCTGAGGATGAAAATGAAAGAAGAATCAGAGTTGACAAAGATGATTTAGGTACTGTCTTATATGCAAGGAGAAATGGTAGAAGCTTGGAAGGACAATCTATTGAATAAATTGTCAAAAGGGAAATCAGAGGTAGAGACAGCGGAAGAATTGTTTAGTAAAACAAGAAACAAGTTTGAAGAGACAGCAGAGGAAAAAAGAAAAGTAGAGCAGTTGAGAACAATAGAACAGAGAGGAAGAACATATAATGAGTATGTCCAAGAGTTTAAAAAGATTGCAAGAGAAAGTAGATATAAGAAGCAACCCCTCATAGAAGAGTTCAAAAGAGGGTTAAGCAGGAGGATTAGAAGAAAGTTAGTAGAGGCAAAAAGCTCCCTCTGTACAATAGAGGAGTAGTAGAAAAGAGTAGTAAGGTTGGATAGAAATCAGAGGCAGAGTAGGGCAGAAAAGAGAATATTAGGAAAGAATGTAGTACATCCATCAGGAAATGCACAATAGAGAGAAGGATTTGGTGGGGGGTCATATAGAGGAAGGAGAGAACAGATTGTATGGAAAGCAGAGGATCAGAACTTTAGAGAAGGAGCACAGAACAATCAGAAAGGATAAAGGCTAGGAAGAGACCCCAATGCAATGGATATCAATAGAGGAAGAGGAGGAGGTAAAACATATTATGTGTGTGGAAAGTGAAGCTATATGACCAAAAACTGTTGGCAAAGAAAGGAAAAAGAAGAGAGAGTGATAAAAGTACTATAGGAGTCGACAAAAGACAATGGAGAACAGTAAGCTCCCAACTGGCCTCCTCAAATATATATATAGTGTATTGTGCCCAGAAAAGCTAGAAAATAAAGTTTCTTGTCAAGATAATACTGAGGAAGTAAGAGATATATGGCATATACTTCAGCTATGAAGAGAAGTGTAGATGAAAGTGGGATTAAAAAAGCTAGAAAATTATAAAAGAATAATAGTAAAGGTATTGTTAGATAGTGGGGCAACAGGACTATTTATGAATACAAAGTTTGCAAAATAAAAGGGATTTAGACTAAAAAAGCTAAAAAAACCCCTGTTGGTATAGAACATGGACAGAACTATTAACATGGGAGAAGCAATCACTTATCAGATAGAGTACAATATGTTCTTCAAAGGACATATTGAGAGAGCACAAATAGACATGTGTAATTTGAGAAAGATAAAAGTAATATTGGGTATGCCCTGGCTAGCTGCCCATAACCTAGAGATTAACTAGGAAAAGGGAAAGGTGAAAATGATATGGTGTCTACCTATATGTAGAAGAAAGAAGCAGGAAATGCAAGAGAAAAAACAAGTAAGAAAGATAGAGAAAGAGAAAACAGTAGAAGAACTGGTACCTAAAAGGTTCTAGAAGTAAAAGAAAGTATTTAGAAAGGAGGATGTTACCAATAGACAGTGAATGTCCTTAGTGATCACCCTAGGTGGATGTTCAAGAAGAACTTAATGGAGTTCTTTACTAGATTGGACTACTACTTATACTACTTTACAGTAGCTGTACTACTATTAGCTCATGATCACATGTCCTTCCAGAATGTTCTACAATCACCTAACCTTGTCACATGATCTGATTACCTAAGTTTCCATGCTGTTTATATCTTGACCCTATTATATGATTTGAGGTTTTAGATTGAGTGTTTAACTGTATAGGAAACTATTTCCATTTTGGGGCTCTTATAACATAGTTACCTCTTCAAGTTTCCTCATCCCAAGGAACTCTTCCATTGGCTCCAGTTCTTATCCCACCTCTTTTCCCTTTCTCTTTTGTACCTTCTTTTTCCCCCAGCCATATAGCAATTTTGCTGTAAACTCTCTAGGTAATTTCCAACTAAATTCCTTCTCTTCTTCTTCCAGCTTCTATTGCCTTAGTTCTTCAACCTTCTCCCCATACTTCCTCTCAAACTCTTCTACCAACTCTTTTGTGTTTTCTAAGTTTTCCCTGTTTTCCCAAGTATCTTTTTCTGCTATATATCTCTTCTATCTTACTAGAAACTTTTTCTTCCCCCTAACCGTTCTTTTGTTTAGGATTTTTTCTACCTTGAATTCCTTCTCCTCTTCAATAATGACTAGTTTTGGTGGTATCTTCTTCTGTCCCTCTATCTGTGGTTTATAGAGCTGTACTCTACTTACATTAACTATAGGGTGTATTTTAATAGACTTAGGTAGCTCTAATTCTATCGCATTACTAGAGACAACCCCCTTGGCTTTGTAGAGGCCTATAAAATGCTCTGTTAACTTCTCTGATCTTCTTTCTTTCATCTGCCATTTCAAGTCCTTCATACTTAGCAGTGCTAAGTTCTCTATTCTATACTCCTCTCCCTCTCCTTGCTTTCTGTTTGCGAACTTCTTCATTTCCTTCTGTGCTTTTCCTAGTGCTGCTTTTGCTTCCTCCTGTATTTTCTTCATTCTTTCTACAAATTTTCCTGCCACTTCATACTTTCCTTTTCTTCTCCTCTCAAATCCCATTCTTGGATCTTGACCATAATTTGCTTTGAATGGTGATATTTTTGTTGCCACGTGAATTTTGTTATTATATGCAAATTCTACTGTTCCTAACCAATCTGGCTACTGCTCTTGTCTATGGTCAATAAAAACCCTTAGATATTGTTCTAACTCCTGGTTTATCCTTTCTGTCTGCCTATTTGTTTGAGGATAATAGGCTGTCAAGAGTTTCATCTGGATTCCTAACAAGTTATTCAGCTCCTTCATCATTCCTGCTGCAAACTGTACTCCTCTATCTGATATGATGCTTTCTAAAAGTCTATGCAACTTCTATACATAATCTCAAAACAACTTTACAAGTTCTTCTACTGATGTTTTCTCTGTTGTTGCTATAAAATATGTCATTTTACTGAAGCGGTTGCATCCTACTAAGATAGCATTATATCCTTGGGCTAATGGCAGTTTGGTGATAAAATTCGCTGAGATATGGCTCCATGGTTTTTCTGGGACTGCATTGGGCATTAGCTTCTCTGCTGGTGCTTTGCTTTGATTCTTGTATCTTTGACAAGCATCGCATTCATCCACATATCTTCCCATCTCCTTTGTTATTCCTGGCCACCAGTAATTCCTGGCAACCAACTCTGTTGTCTTCCATCTCCCTCCGTGTTCTCCTACTGGGGTGTTGTGGTGCAATTGTATTATTTCTCCCCTAAGCTCTCCTTCTAGTATATATATCTTTCCTTTCTTCATTACTATCTTATCTTCTATTTTCCATTCTTTATCTTTTAACATCTTTATTCCTGCCCTCTTCAACTCCTCTACTGCTTTTACTATTCTCTCATCCCCTTCCTGTGCCCTTTTGATTTTTTCCTTTAGATTTTTTTCCTCTATTATTGTTTTCACTTCCCTAATCTATTCTGGCTTTATTAATTTCTGGTTCTCATTATCCTTTTTCACTCCCTTCTACCAGTCTGGTCTCTTGCTTAATCTGTCTGCCTTTCCCATGCTCTTTCCTGGAACGTGTTTTAATGTAAAATTAAATTGTGATAGGTATAGGGTCCATCTTGCTTGTCTATAGTTTAACTTTTGGCTCGTCATGAAGTACTGGAGGTTCTTATGGTCTGTCCAGATTTCAAATTTGAGCTTCACTCCCTCCAAGTAGTGCCTCCATGCTTCTAGGTACCTAATAACTGCCAGCATCTCTTTATCATGAATTTCATAATTTCGCTCTGTAGTATTCAATGATTTGGAGATGAAGGCCACTGGCCTCCACTTCCCATTCTCATACTTTGTTGACAACACTCCCCCTGTTGCATAGTCTGAGGCATCCGCTTCTACTCTCATCTCTTTATCAATGTCTGGGATAGCCAAGACCAGTTTTGTGGTAAATACTGTCTTAAGTCTCTTAAATGCTTTCTTTTGTTTCTTCTCCCACTTCTATTTCTGTTCTTTCCTAACCAGCACATATAACAGTACTACTACCCTAGCAAAGTCTTTTATGAACCTCCTGTAGTAGTTGGCAAGGCCCAGGAACTTTTGTACTTCTTTGATGTTCCTAGATGCCAGCCAGTTCAGGACTCCCTCTACCTTCTCTTTCTGTATCTCTACTCCCTTTGGCCCAATTGCTACTCCCAAGAACTCTATTTCTCTCACTTTCCACTTGCACTTTTCTGGCTTTACAAACAGGTCGTTCTCCTCTAGTCTTTTTAATACCTTCTCTACCAGCTCATCATGCCCCTTCTCTGTATCCATGGCTACTAAGATGTTGTCAATGAATGTTGCTGTATCTCCTTGATTTATGAGATTGCAGAACAGGTTATTCATCATTGTTTGGAAGGTAGCAGGGAAGTTTGTTAACCCAAAATACATAACTATGGGCTTATAAGCCCCAATATGTGTTGTAAACACTGCCTTCCATTCATCTCCCTCTTTGATCCTGATGTTATTGTATCTCCACCTCAGGTCCAGCTTCATGAACACCTTCCTCTTTCCTACTCCATCCAGTATGTCTACAATGAGGGGTAAAGGATATCCATTCTTTATTGTCCACTGATTTATATGTCAATAGTCCTGCACTATTCTCCATATGCCATTCTTTTTTGCCACAAAGTGTACTGGTGATATTTGGGGCAACTTGGAAGACCAGATATATCCTTTCCTCAACTAATCTTCCACAAATACTTGTACTTCTTCCCTTTCCTCCCTCAACAATGAGTATACCTTTTCCTTTTTTGGCATAAACTCCTCTTTCAATTCTATGGCATAGTCCCAGGTCTTTCGCACTGGCATTCTTTCTGACTTCTTTTTTTCAAATACCCTTTTCCACTTCCAAAACCTCTTGGGTACCAATCTTTTCAATGTTTCTTTGTCTTCATCTTTTTCTACCTTCTTTACTTCCTTTTTTTTCCCTTCTTGCTTTTTTCTTCTACATATAGGTGGACAATGTGTCATTTTTACTTTCCCTTTTTTCCAATCTATCTCTGGGTTATAGGCTGCTAGCCATGGCATTCCCAGTATCACCTCCGTTTTTCCTAAACTATATACATTTATTCTCACCCTTTCTATATGTCCTTTGAAAAACATGTTGCACTCTACCTAGTGTATTATGGCCCCTCCTGCATTTACCGTTCCATCTACATTTCTAACTAATAGAGGGTTTTTTAACTTTTCCATTTTAAACCCCTTTTCTCTAGCAAAGGTTGTATCCATGAATAGACCTGTTGTCCCACTATCTAGCAGTGCTCTTACTGCTACCCCTTTGTGGTTTTCCAACTTCTCTAGTCCTACCTTCATCTAGACTTCTCTTAGTGGCCATAGTGTATAGCCATACATCTCTCACTCTCTTAGTTGTATTGATGAAATTTGATTTATTGCCCAGCTTTTCTGGATGCAATACACTGTACAAATTATTGGAGGCCAGCTGAGAACTTACTGTCCTCTATTTTCTTTTGCCAACTCCTACAGCGTTTCTACTACCCTCTGCTTGTGTCTTTCCCAACAATTTTTGGCTATATGGCCCTATTTTCCACATACATAGCATGTCCTATCCTCTCCCCTTTTTCTATTTATATCCATTGTATTTGGGTCTCTTCTTGGACCTGTTTGAGCTCCTTCTCTATTGAATATGTTTTCTCCTTCTCTCTCTTTGTATTCTACCTCTGTTCTCTACGTTATTTGTCCCTCTCTTCCTCTATATGATCCTCCTCCTCTTGGCTACATATTTCCCCCTAGGTATGCTGCATTTCTCCCCAGCATTCTTTCTTCTATCCTACTTTGTCTTTGATTTCTATCCAATCTCACTGCTCTCTCCTGCCACTCTCCAATGGTGGTTGGCGGCTCTTTTGCTTCTGCCAGCTTCCTTCTAATACTGCTATTTAGTCCCCTCTTAAATTCTTCAATAAGGGGTCTTCTCTCATAGCTGCTCCCCCTGGCAACCTTTTTAAATTCCTGCACATACTCATTGTAGGTTCTTCCTCCCTACTCAATCGTTCTCAGCTGCTCTATTTTCCTTTCTTCCTCTAATGTTTCCCCAAAGTCATTCCTTATTTTTGCAAACAATTGCTCTACTGATTCTACCTCTGATTCTCCCTTTGCCAGTTTATCCAACAGATTGTCCTTCCATGCTTCTACTATTCCTCCCTGCATATATGACAATACCTAGGCCACCTGGGTCACTACTGCTTCTTCTACTATCTTCATCCTAATATATAGGCGAGCCATGTTAATGAATGTGCTCATCTCCTCCATTCTTTCATTAAAGGTTTGAGATTTGGTGACCTCTACTCTGCTCCCTTGTTGCTGAAGGAGTATGGTGTTAACCTGCTGCTACAGAGTTGCAATCATGGTGAGAAGTTGTTCCTCTCGAGGAACAGGTGCTAGAGAAGGCTCTCTTTGTTGCTGTTGTTGTTGTTGTTGGCAGGACATATTGCATGGTGGTGGTAATGGGGATGATAGTTCATATTCTGATAATTCTTGATCTAGGGTGACTAGCTAAGGGTATGTCCAACAGAGCATACAACCTTCATCTGTCTGAACTCCTACTGCCCTACTGACTACTACCCTAATTGAATTGGTATACAATTACCTCTAAGAAGAGAATCCCTAAGATAAGCAGTTTTCTAAGGAATGACTGCTACTCTTCTGCGTGTACCACTCACAATGGAGCGCAGCACAGAGTTTATATAGAGAAAAATGTAAAGAACAACATCCAATTATGAGGTCAGGACTCAAACAGAATACCTGGACTTAGTATCTAGTCTTCTCCCTTAGTCCCTAACTGACTGAGAAGTCCTCTTTACAGCAAGGGCCTACTATCCAAAATGCTTGTAAGTGCTATACTTACTAGTAAGGAAGATAAGAGAGTAAGTGGGTGGTGAGGCTGCGAGGTGCGAGGTCACTGTTTGGGAATCGAGTTCTTATATTACCGATAGATAGTGAATGTCCTTAGTGATCACCCTAGATGGATGTTCAAGAAAAACTCAATAGGGTTCTTCATTAGATTAGACTACTACTTATACTACTTTACAGTGGCTGTGCTACTATTAGCTCATGATCACATGTCTTTCCAGAATGTTCTACAATCACCTGACCTTGTCATGTGATCTGATTACCTAAGTTTCCATGCTGTTTATATCTTGACCCTCTTGTATGATTTGAGATTTTAGATTAAGTATTCAACTGCACAGGAAACTATTTCCATTTTTGGGGCTCTTATAACAACTTAACTTATAACCTAATCTAGAGACAACTGGTAAGGTCTAGATCTATTAGGGTACTGCTTATGAAATTCTTGCACCAGTTCTAATACATGGTTCAACTTATCAGCTTCTAGCCATAAGAATTCATTTGCTGTTCTTTTGTAACTAGCCTACTGCATGTAGTAAAAAAGGGGGTTCTTCCTTTAATGATCAAATTTTGAGTCTAGAACTTATGCAATTTTATATTCGACATTACTCTTAACTTCAATAGATGAAAAGGTGGGTTATAGTGGTCCTCAATGTTGCTTGATATTGCTAGCTCCAGTTACATTACATAAAAGACTGGATAAATAGATCAAAAATAGGCTGGTAATTTAATCTAGTACAAATAGGAACCAGACTTCCCTATCACTTTGAATGGTTCTAGGAATTTTTCTGATAATTTCTTGGATAGGTGAGTGGTATAAATAAACTTAGCCAGTACAAACACAAGATCCTTTACTCGAATATCTGGTACCAGGGATTGTTTAGCATCTGCTATTCTCTGGTAACAAGTCTGAGCCTCTATAATATTCTTTTTTAATTCTTTATATACTAACTCAAGTTCTGCTACAAATAGTTTTGCTAATTTGGCTAGCTATTCTATTTCAGTCTGGATTTGTAGTTGAGGGTAGTATTTTTTGTTTACAAAGAAGAGAAACTTTTCTATAGTAGCTAAGAGTGCATTGTTATAGACAAATTCTGCAAAAGGCAGTAAACAAATCCAGTCCGATTGTTGGTAGTTACAGTAAATCCTAAGATATTGCTCAAGGGTTTAGTTTATTCTCTTGGTTTATCTATTAGCTTTAGAATGGTAGTCTGAGGTATGGTATAGTCTTATCTATAATACTGCCACTAGTGACTAGAAGAATCTAGAAATGAATTTTAATCCTCTGTCTAAAGTTACATATAATGGGACCTTGTATTTAGAGAATATATATTGAATGAATAGGTTAGTGAGCTCTATAGCATTGATTGACCTGTGAGTTAGAACAAATACAGTCTGTTTTGTTAACCTGTCCATGATTACAAGAATGTCCACAAAACTATCTGATTGAGGTAACTGCTCAATGAAGTTTATCAATAATGAATCCTAAGATTAGAATAGAATGGGTAGTTGCTTTAAGAGTCTGTAAGGGTGGTATTATCTAGTCTTATTGCATATGCACACATTGTAAGACTGTATATAGTCTATTATAAATTCCTGGAGCTTGGACCAAAAGTAGTCCTTATGTATAAGATAGAGAGTTTTTGACTGATTGAAGTAATCTGCCAGCATGTAATTGTGCTTCAAACACAACACTTGTAGCTATAGTCTAGGGCTATCTGGTATGAAAATGTGTTCTTCCCAATGAAGAAGTCTAATTGCATCTACTATCTAACAGTTATTGCCTCAAGATAATATAGTCTTAGTTAATCCCATGTGCTCTGGACTAACAAGAATAGTCTCTTTGATTTCTTGATAGAGAGTATTGAGATCAAAGGTCTCTTGAGAAGTAGTCTTACTCAGGTGTATGGATCTTGTAGCTAGCACCAGTTGCTCTGCTGAGAATATGGAATAGTAGTTCTAAAGGTTTACTTCCAAAAACCCACTACTACTGTCCTTTGAATATAGGTTCTATCTTTGAGTCAAGGTATCTAGCTTGATTTCCAAGTGTCCCAGCTAAAACCAAATGGTCATATTAAAGTGAAAGAGGAATTCTGACCACCTGGTCTAGTGTCTGGACAGGAGCTTTGACTCCCCAAAGTAGACTAAGTTCTTATAGTCTATTAGAATCTCAACTGGAAAGGTTGTCCCTTCAAGGTAATGTTTCTACTTGCAGAAGGCCTCATAGATCACTAATAGCTCTTTATTGTGCAGAGATAATAGCAGCCAAGATGTAATCAGATGTATCTATTTCTATCACAATAGATGTATTTAAATCCTAATATATTAGAACTGGTGCTGAAGTAAAGGCCATTTTAAGTATAGTAAATACTTGTTAATAGTCTTTGCTCCATATCTAGGATGTGTCCTTCCTAGTGAGTTATGTCAATGGAGTAACAATTTTGGAGCAGTTGTGGATGAATTTCCTATAGAAATTTGTAAACTCCAGAAAAAACTATATATTCTTTACTCAACAGAAAAATAGCTATTTCCAGATTACTTATACTTCCTTTTTATCCATGCACAGGTCTCTTGGGCTCAAGATAAAACCCAGGAACTTAACTTGTTCCTGGTAGAATATGTATTTGTTAGATAATGCATACAGTTTGTTGGCCTTTAATCTCTTAAGGATCTCTTTGACTTGTCTTCTATACTCTTTTATCTCTTCAGAGTAAATTAGAATATCATCAAACTAGATAATTACACAAACACCTAACATGTCAGCAAACAGTTTATTTATGAACCTCTGGAACATTGTTGGGGTGTTTAAGAGGCCAAATGGTATTACTATCTACTTGTAGGAACCATAGCAGGTGCAAAACATTATTTTCTACTTGTTACTATCTGCTATGCATACTAGGTGATAAGCATTGTGCAAATCTATCTTTGTATAGATTCTTGCTCTCTTGGGGACATCTAGGAGATCCAAGAGCAGGGGGATCAGGTATCTGTCCTTTCAGGTGAGTTAGTTCAGTCCACAGTAATCCATACAAAGCTTTAGCAATCTGTTCTTTTTTTTGACAAATAGCACTGGTGCACTACAAGACAATTGTAAGAAGCAGATAAAGTCTGTATAGATATTCTTATTAATAAACTCTCTTAGTGTTTGGAGTTCTAATATAGATAAAGAATAGATTGGTTTTAGGGAGGTGTAGCTCCCTTTTTTAACTAGATGGATAGATTATAAGGTCAGTGAGAGGGCATCTGTCTGGACTTGTCCTTACTAAACACTTCTGTATACTAATGGTATTCCACAGGTACTCTCTCTAAGTTAGGCATCATTTCTTTGACTTGACCAACTCACCCACTTGCCTCAGTCATTTCCAGTTTTCCAGTCAGTTACAGTTAGAATAACATGGTCCCTTCAGAGTAGTATGCTCTTCAATAAGCTAGTACATTGATAAAGAAAATATAAAGCTTGTTTGCTAACAAAGGACAGATAACCAACAAGTTTACAGGTTTTCTTAGAGAGGGAAAAGCAACTTCTTGTTAGTTTGGTAAGGATAAGATACTATTCTACCAATCTATGGTAGGGTTCCAGTTTCTGAGCCAACTGTGATCCAGTACCACTTTACAAGAACCATCTAGAGGTATTGCATAGTACTCAATTACATACAATAATCTGCATACAAGCTAGATTAATAACAATACTACTTAATGTATACAACAATTAACAGTACTATCTATCAAGGTATGAGAGAAGGGATTAATTTTCTGTATTCTGAGATTGTTCCTAATTACAAATCCTGAGTCTACAAAATAGTCTAATAATCCAGAGTCGATGAGTCTCTTAAAGATTTCTGACACCAATCATGAACAAAGGTCAACAATCAGTGCTTTTATAGTTGAGAGTATTGCTATATCCAACTAAAGTCCTGAGTTCTAAGTATTCTTTAGGTAGTCAATTCCCTAAGAGCTAAAACAACCACTGCCTTATTTTTTGGCTCCTTAGACAATACAGGGACCAGTTCAACATAAGCTGCTCAGGTCCCCAATACTCCTACACTCTTTCCTGCTTATCTAGGATACAACTTTACTATTATAAGACAACCAAGAAGAAAACTATTTCTTATATATTTATCAACTTGATAGAAAATATCCAAGAATACAATATAGGAAGGATTATGTAAGATATAGATAGATAGTTCTTAGTAAGGGTCATGTGATTACAGAAGAGAGGTATATAGACCATCTAATATTTATATAAGTACTTAGAGAGATTCAATAAAAAACTCTATTGAGTTCTTCCTGAACACTCACCTTGAGTGGTCCATAAGCCTTTATGACTAAGCAACAACACTTACTAGGTGACCTGACTGGCCACAATACAGACAGAGTCCTAGGTTCATTCAATAAGTACATTCTGCCAATATCAAACAGCTATTAGATCCTAGGATACTTGAGGAAAGGGTTAGTTCTTGCTGCTAAGCAATACCAGGGTAACTGTTCCCTTTGAGTTGGCCAGACAGAGTGTATTTGGTTGGTAAGGGTCAATCTTCAGGGATATTTCAAGTATTTTCTTACCTCTGGATTATCATAAACTTTATTTAGACTATAACTCTGGGAATACTTAATTGATTTCAACGATCTAAGTGGCCACTAAAAGCCTTTAAGAAGACCTTTCAAATGGTACCAAAAACATCTCAAGGCAATCTTAATATTTGCATATGACACTAATCTTTATCTATAAATTATTATTTGTCCTTGAATAGAATAAAGAACTGCTCTAAGATGGTTAGGTTATCTCTATTTCAAAAACAATAGCACTCCTATATGTAGAACAATAGATAGTGATCATGTGGTAGACTGTTCTGGTACACAAACTACCACAATCATGTATTTAAGGATTGTATATCTGAGGATAAACCTCAAACTTAACAATATCTTTTGTTGCTTGTCTAACTTTACTTTTTTGAGCATTTTTATTATCAAATCAACCAATCACAAATCAGTAAGTAGCCATTTGTGATAGTAACTGTCACAGTTGCACTATAGACTAGTAATTACATACTGTATGGTTTACTACTATACCAAAAGGGCAATATTAGCAAGGCTACTTGCTAATGAGGGTCCAGCTATTTATGTAGTTCTTTGAACAGGTATTTTGTTATACCTCCATATCACTATTTAGTAGTCACTTTTTTGTGACATGGATTATGGGCAGATAGTGCTACAAGGTATGAGCAATTCTAACTTTGTTTTTCTTGTCCTAAACTTATCTCCAATAGTTGTTATTAATCTTCATCACTGCTCTCTTATATCCCTCAAATGACAATAGGTCCTTTCTACTATACTGTCACAAAAAAGTGACTACTAAATAGTGACATAGAGGTATAATAAAATACCTATTCAAAGAACTATATAAATAGCTAGACCTTTATTAGCAAGTAGCCTTGCTAATGTTGCTCTTTTAGTATAGTGGTAAACCATACAGTATGTAACTACTGGTCCATAGTACAACTATAACAGTTTAGCAAAGCTAAGAGATCAGAGGTTCAAATCCTGAGATAGGTATAATTTAAAATTAATATCTTTATTAGCCCAGAATAGCTTCTGAACAATTAAACCTGGCTTAAGAGGTATAAATAGACCTTTAGGAGTAGTATATAAATGTACTAGTTCTGTTTACATATGGGAACCACATACCCTAGAAGCAGAGGTAATGTCACAAAAAAGTGACTACTAATTAGTGATATAAAGATATGATAAAATACCTGTTCAAAGAACTATATAAATAGCTGGACTCTTATTAGCAAGTGGCCTTGCTAATGTTGCCTTTTTGGTGTAGTGGTAAACTATACAATATGTGACTACTGGTCCATAGTATAACTATGACATATACCAAAGCTCATCACTAATTCTTATTGGTATGGTGTCCTTTACCACTTTATAGAAAGATCAATCATCCCATTGAATCTGGTTTTGGTACTTGGTGAAGTGGATAAGATACTTAGTTGTCTTACTATCATGGAGAAAGGATATAGTGACTATAGTATCTTCATTATTGTTTTCCAGTGAGTACAAGCCAAAGACATTAGATAGACATTGAACAAAGGCTGACAAATCCTCCAAGAAATCTAGGAAATAGTAGAGATCCAGCTCATTGATAAATGGTTCAAAGTAGTCTGATACAATGTTCCTTAGATATAAAATCACAAAGAAGATCTTCTCCAAATCTTCAGTAAATTTCTCTTCACTTGCTCTGAAGTATACCTGATACTGAAACAAAAAGGCTCAAAGTTTGTCTAGACCACCCCCATTGAATAGGTCTAGTTCTCTAATGGCATAATATTTTCTTTTAGGCTGGGAATTACTATTTCTAGCTAAGACTAATAGCACAGTACAAAGTTTGAGATTGGAAATCTCTTTCTAACTAACTGGTAAAGCTTCAAAAGGTTCTAGAAGAGGTAATTTGGGGACTAAGCCCTCTTCCTCTATTCTTTTTTCTTCTTGGTTTTCTCCAACCTTCTCCAGTACTTCTTGTAATGTGAGTTATTGATTTCTCTTCTGAGTGGCTGTAAGAGGTCTTTTAACAGGTATGGTAGTACATTCTTGCAGGGTATCTAGGTAGTTAATTTCTTAGTAGATATATTATTCCAAGTGGAAATCAGGAGTAGGGTTCTGAGATATTCTGGTAGTGCATAGAGAAGTATTTTAGTTTTGTTGTACTGTTAAGTCTGTAACCTAGACAAAGGGGTTAGCTTCAATTTAATTGTGCCCTTCCCTATACAACCCCAATTTAAAAAACAAGAGCAAAGAGTCTAGAAGAATATTCTGGAATGCTTAGAAACAACAAAACTAGAAAATAGACTACTAACAAGGTGATCTAGACTAATGACTGACTATATAGTTATCCTTGATGGCATTAAGGGTTGAAGTAACAGTTATAGTGTCATAGAGTTGTAACACCACTAGTGTATTAGGAGTGCAACTTAGTATGATCCCCTTATATAGACCAGGCAGAAATATAGTAAAACAAAAGGCTCATTTGGTAGCAAAGGGCTTTACTCAGATCTATAGTGAAGACTATGAAAATACATATACATCAGTGGCAAGATTAGAATCAATTTGGATAATTACTGCAATTTTAGTAATTTAACAGTAAAAAACATGGCAGATAAACTTTGTTATTGTCTATTTAAATAGCAAAAATGAATTTAAGATGTATATAGAGCAACTGTCAGGCTTTGTGGAAGAAAAGAACATAGTATAGACATTGTATTATACAATTTATAGGATAATACAAGGAGTACATAACTAGAAACATGAACTAGATGAATTATATAAAGCACTAGGTTATACATGGTCTAGAGCTGACCTATGTGTCAGATTTCAGAAGAGAAATAGAGAGTAGACAATAACAAAGATATATACTAATGATATTATTAGACTATCTATAAGGGTGACTAGAGTGGAGTAACTCTAGGAGAATCCTCAGTTAAATTACAGTTTGAAAATATAAGTTATACTCATCTCTAGGAAAATCCTCAGTTAAATTACAGTCTGAAAATATAAGTTATACTCATCTCTAGAAGAATTCTCAGAGATTAGGATAAGGCTTCTAGAGGGGTACTCTATACTATATATACATTTTAGTACTAGTACTTCCCTGTCTTTATAGTCTTAGTTGTCAGGGTCTAGAGTTTCAGAAGTGAGCTAAGAGTAATTAAATATTACAGAGTTGCTCTAGGAAGTTGGTCTAGCATCAGGGACAGTATTGGTAAGGTTCTCTTATACTATCTTCATGAGATGAAAAAGAACAAAAGACACAGAAAAAACTAGAGAAAATATATGAGATTAAACAGATTGAAGACCAGAAAGAGGGAAGAGTAATTCTTAGAATACAAATGACAAGAGATGACAGTACTAGAGATATATACTTGTCCCAAGAGATTTTTGCATGAAAAATCTTAGATTAGTTTGAAATAGGAAATTGTAATCCAAAAAAAATACCTTTTTCACCAGGCATAAATATTTCTGACAATAATTTACCTAAAACTGAAGCAGATCACCAATATATACACAATAAACCCTATTAAGAAGCTTTAGGATCACTATAATAGTTACAACTTTGTACATGACCAGATCTTGCCTATACTGTTTCAGTTCTAGTGTCATGAGCTGCCTTAACTATGACCAAAGAATATCTATTTATAGAATGATAGACAAGGGAATTGAAATGGTAGTCTTTTAGCTAGTTGTAGAATATCATTATACTATTAATATAAATGAGGGCAAATAGTATACTTGTATAAGTAGCTAGCACAATATCAATCTACTTCTGGCCCACAGTATTGGAAAGCTCTTATTCATATTCTTGCATATGTTTAGAGAACAACTCACTACCATACCACTTATTGAAGCTCTTTAAAGAATACTTTTCCAGTTGGTTATATCAATTTGAAATATCTCCAATAACTCATTAATATAGAAGCCAATCATGGGTCACTAATATATCCTGATATCTTGTTATATACTGGAAATTCAGTATAAATTAATATTTATATTCATTTTCTTGATTATTATTATTTATCTCCTATAGGAGTATTGTATTTTAGACTAGAAGGAGTATTGTATTTTAGACTAACTCTCTTCTATTTTAATTATAGTATATATATACTAGGTAGATATATGGGAGTAACTCAGTTTATAAATTAAAGTCTTAAAGTCATAAAAGCTACTTTCTCCATATTTTTGTAGTGTTCTCTACTATATAAACTTCTTACTTCTAAATTTACCTCTTTTTCAGATGACATTCCACTACTCCAAAATAAGTGACTATACATATGACAGGAGATCAAGACACAGTACATAAGCTAAGGCCAAGGTCATTGTTGCATTTTCTCTGGACTAGCTGTAAAACCATAGGACCAGAGAGTAATATATATCATTTTACCTAGTAATATGTTCCACTCTCTGACTTCACTCATTGTGTCACTTTCCAGAACCCAGAGTGCACTCATAGTATATTTATAGTAATTCATAGTATATTCTAGTCTTCCCATACTGCTATATCCCTTTCTACTTGATACATCTCCCTATTTATCTTTTCTGATGTCAATTATACAAAATACCTAGATACAGGCTGTTCAATAGATAGACATGTCTTTATGCTAGCTGAAGGCCCTGTTTTCAGGACTTCAAAACATCAACCAACTATAGCTTAATCAACTATAGTAGCTGAATATACAGGTTTGAACTAAGCTACTCAACAGGCCTTATAGATAACAGAGTGGTTCAAAGCAATTGGCATTCAGTTCAAACAACTGATTATAGTCTATGGTAACAATAAACCATCCATTGATATTATAAGAAGTAATAAAGAAGTAGTAAAAATAAAGTACATTCAAGTTGAGTATCATTAACTTCAAGAATTTGTTCAATACAATGAAGTCAATATTGAGCAAGTTGCAAGTGGAGACAACATTGCAGACATTTTTATGAAGGCCCTTATACCTGTACTTCACACTGGCTTCATTGAGCTACTTGGTTTGAATAGATAGGTTAAACCTGGGGAAGTGTTGAAATATGGTCCAACCTTTCATTTCTTCCAATACATTCCTATCTTACTTCATCATTCTATTATAATACACTCACCTGACTACACCTGATTGGTATATATATGTAGGTAGACTATTGTTATACCTTATTTGTCTACTCAAGATATCTGAGGTAAGGGCATTGTTTCTCAAAGTATTATTGTTTGCTCATTAATACTTGTAGTTACATTTCTTTAGGTGGTTAATATAATTTGTCTACTCAAGATGTCTGAGTTACATTTCTTCAAGCTCTCTTCTTGGAATCCCTAGGTTGATCCAGGCTTGATACCATGTTATGACATTAGTCTGACATCACCCTTACAGTATTCTTTGCTATCTAGGCTACTTACTAGTTGGTACTTGGGAGGCATGTTTACTGTTGAAGTAGACTGTTGTGGTTGTACCTTTGCAGTTGTAGGGGAAGAGCTTTGCTGATATTATCATTCTAATGGTACCACAGTAGTCAGCCAA
>Ga0153972_1000151_pt1 | contig 20059 bp, 14 predicted proteins | sample TSGA056MetaG_FD_104732 | JGI IMG/M metagenome (GOLD analysis project Ga0153972, IMG submission 104732) | Attine ant fungus gardens microbial communities from Georgia, USA - TSGA056 MetaG | ecosystem: Host-associated > Fungi > Mycelium > Unclassified | place: USA: Georgia, George L Smith State...
ATACAGCTTTTTTCCGGCATTATTTTAGCAAATTCTTCATTCATATAGATTGTGCCCATGGCATTTACAGTAAAAATGGTTTCCCCGCTGCCCATATGCGGAGACATACCGGCAGCGTGAATGATTGCTTTTGTCGTTCCGGCGGCCTGGGCATGACGGACTAATTTCGTGACGGCATCCCGGCTGCTGATGTCACATGGAAAGCTTTCCGCTTCAATACCCAGTGAATGCAGTTCGTTCAAAGCGTTTTCCAGTTTGGATACGGTGCGCCCCACCAGGATAATATAGTGATCTTTTCCCATAAGTTTGGCCGTTTCAAGCCCCATTCCGCTGCCGCCGCCGGTAACAATGCAAATATTTTGCATGCAAGTATTTTTCATGAGATATATCTCCTTTACTTTTATTAGTAAACATTATAACATAAGATGGAGCGGAAGTCATCCGTTTACTATGATAACTGTTTTCCATGATAACATAACAGTTCAGCCTTATGCTGAACTGTTACATGCAAACAAATAAGGAAATAAAATATGCTGAACCGATTATTGGGAATTGTATACCTGCTGATGAATAAAGAAACGGTAACAGCGGCCGAATTGGCCGAGCGTTTTGAAGTGTCTGTCAGAACAATATACCGGGACATTGAGGAATTGGGAATGGCCGGCATCCCCATTTATACGAAAAAGGGCCGGTTCGGCGGAATCAGCCTGACAGAGCAATTCGTGCTGAATAAAATGCTGGTAACGAAAGCGGAGCAAAAACAAATCCTGGCCGCCCTTGCCAGTCTGCAGGAGACCGGTGCTCAGGAAGAAGAGCAGACTCTCAGGAAAATGAAAGAATTTTTTAAGGAAGATTCGGAAAGCTGGGTTTCCATTGATTTTTCCGATTGGAGTGACAGGCGGCAGAAACTGTATGAACAAATAAAGGATGCGATTTTACACCGGAAGGTTATCATCTTTGATTACTATGGTCAAAATGCCCGGATGAGTCACCGGGCAGTGGAACCAATTCAGCTGCTGTTTAAAGAATATACTTGGTATCTGCGGGCTTTTTGCCGGGAGCGGCAGGCGATGCGGTTATTTAAGCTGCTGCGGATGAAACGGGTGGCAGTGACCGGGCAGGAATTTATCTTGACGGCGGACAAACTCCGGGAAATCGGGGCGGACAAAAAAGCGGAGGAAGCTTCCCCGCCGCCGGAGGGAGAGGTGAAAATTGTTGTTAGGATAGATGCTTCTGAGGCATATCGAGTTTATGACCGTTTTGAAGAAGAAGAAATTACTGTTTTAGAAAATGGGGATTTTGTGGTACATCTGGTCTGTCTCCCGGATAACTGGATTTATGGGGTACTTTTGACTTTTGGAGCGTCTGCGGAGGTGCTGGAACCGGAAACCGTAAGGAATGAAGTAAGGGATCGGCTGCGGTTAATGTTAAAAAAATATGAAAAAAAGAAAATAATATGACATACTGTTGTCAGTTATAAGCTGATATAGTAAATAATATGGAAAAAATAGATTTTATTAAATTGGAGGTATGAATATGGAGAAAAAAATTTGTCAAAGCTGTGGTATGCCAATGGAAAAAGAACAGTACAGTTCCAATCATGATGGTAGCGTAAATGAAAAGTATTGCTGTTACTGCTATAAGGACGGCAAATTTGAACAGGATTGCACAGTGGAGGAGATGGCGGAATTTTGCGCTCCTTTTGAGGTGGAGGGCGGACGTGCCAAGACTAAGGAAGAGGCGAAGGCGCAGTTAATGGCATATTTCCCGAATCTGGAAAGATGGAAAACCGCCCAGTCATAAGAAAGTGAGGACAAGCAGTTGATAGAAATCCCGGAAAGCTTTACGTATGCCAAACAATTGAATGAAACCGTAAAAGGGAAGCGGATAGCGGAAGTGGAGGCGGGACATACCCCCCATGGATTTGCCTGGTATGAAGGCGACCCGAAAGAATATGGTCCCAAGCTGGAAGGTAAAGTGGCGGGGGAAAGCAGAGGACTTGGCAGTCTGGTGGAAATTGAAGCGGAAGATTATTGCTTTGTATCGGGAGATGGGACAAATATCCGATATTATGAAAAACGCAGCCAAATACCAGAACGGTATCAAACCAGGATTACCTTTGAGGATGACAGTTCCTTAATTTGTACCGTCCAGATGTATGGGGCGATGTTTTTAATCAAGCCTGCGGAGTATGATAATTTTTATTATCAGATCACCAAACAAAAGCCATTTCCCTTTACGGAAGAGTTTGATTATGAATACTTTAAAACATTACGTGAGGATGTCACCGGAAAACTGTCAATTAAAGCCTTTTTAGCAACGCAGCAGAGAATTCCCGGTCTGGGGAACGGCGTCCTACAGGATATTCTGCTGGAAGCCGGTCTGCATCCTAAAAAGAAGATTGGCTCTCTTAGGGAAAATGATTGGAAAAAAGTATATGAAGCGGTAGTCACTATCCTGAAAAAGATGCTGCAGGGCGGCGGCCGGGACACGGAAAAAGATTTGTTCGGGAACCCCGGCGGTTATGTGACCAAGCTAAGTAAGAAAACTTTCGGGAAGCCTTGTCCTTATTGTGGTAATACCATCCAGAAAGCCGCATATTTGGGAGGAACCGTTTACTTTTGCACGGGATGCCAAAGTCTTTAAAATCCGCCGCGAAACATTATTTTGTAAATATCGTAACATTTTTATGGGGTTGTCGTATGACGGCCCCATAAATTTTGTGCGAAACTGCTTGTATGATTACCGTGAAATGATATACAATATGTTAATCGGGCAGAAATTTGTATTTTTTTGTTTTGTGATTATTTTATGATTAACTAAGAAGAGAGGTAAATCGCAATGTCAGACCCAAAGATCCCTTATAAAATTTATCTGGAAGAGCATGAAATCCCGACAAGATGGTATAATGTCAGGGCCGATATGAAAAATAAGCCGGCGCCGCTATTAAATCCGGGGACTTTACAACCGATGACAGCCCAGGAACTTCAGAGTGTATTCTGTGATGAACTGGCGAAACAGGAAGTGAATGATACCGATGCATATATTGAAATTCCGCAGGAAATATTGGATTTCTATAAAATGTATCGTCCGGCGCCCCTTGTCCGGGCTTATTGCCTGGAAAAGAAACTGGGAACCCCGGCGAAAATATATTACAAATTTGAAGGCAATAATACCAGCGGGAGTCATAAACTGAATTCCGCCATTGCCCAAGCTTATTATGCCCATAAGCAAGGCTTAAAGGGCATGACAACGGAAACCGGTGCGGGACAGTGGGGAACAGCGCTTTCCATGGCTTGCTCTTATTTTGATTTGGACTGTCGGGTCTATATGGTCAAAGTATCCTATGAGCAAAAGCCTTTCCGTCGGGAAGTAATGAGAACCTATGGCGCACAGGTTACGCCGTCGCCTTCCAATACCACCAATGTGGGCCGCAAGCTGCTGGAAGAATTCCCGGGAACCAATGGAAGTCTTGGCTGTGCCATATCGGAAGCAGTTGAAGCGTCAGCCGGAATGGAAGGCTATCGTTATGTTTTGGGAAGTGTCCTTTCTCAGGTCTTGCTGCATCAATCCATTATTGGAGAAGAGACGAAAGCGGCGCTGTTAAAATATGATATTACTCCGGATATTATCATCGGCTGCGCCGGCGGCGGATCAAATCTGGGCGGATTAATCTCGCCTTTTGCCGGGGAGATGGTAAGGGGAGAAGCCAATTACCGGATTATTGCCGTGGAGCCGGTATCCTGCCCCAGTCTTACCAGAGGAAAATATCTCTATGACTTCTGTGATACCGGTAAAGTATGTCCATTGGCCAAAATGTATACACTTGGCAGCGGCTTTATGCCGGCGCCGAATCATGCCGGCGGCCTGCGTTACCATGGTATGAGTTCGGTGGTTTCCCAGCTTTATCACGATGGTTATCTGGAAGCCGTATCCGTGGGACAAACCGAAGTATTTAAGGCAGCGGAGCAGTTTGCCCGAATAGAAGGAATCCTTCCCGCACCGGAAAGTGCTCATGCCATTAAAGTGGCCATTGATGAAGCGATGAAGTGTAAAGAGACTAACGAAGCGAAAACAATCGTATTTGGTCTGACAGGCACCGGATATTTTGATATGATGGCGTATGAAAAGTTCCATAACGGACAAATGACGGATTATATTCCCACTGATCAGGAGCTGGCCAAGGGATTAGCGGATGTTCCCGCGTTTCCCGGGAATGAATAATCTTCCTGACTGTTTATCTGTCAATAGGGAAATTTGGGGACAGTTTATGAACGTAAATGTAAAATACAGCTTGAAATATTTTACATTCTTGTTAAACATTCGCATTGCTTCCGGGATTCTCATTTGATATAATGTAGTTTGTCAGGTTGAGCCTGGTTTTCATACAGGAGGTTGTAGATGAAATTTGATATGCACTGCCATACAAAAGAGGGTTCTTTAGATGGCAAGGTACCAATTGAAGATTATATTGCCGCGCTTATCAGCAAGGGATTTGGCGGAATGATGGTCAGTGACCACAATTCTTATGATGGTTACCGAAAATGGAAACAGGTGGCACAGGGAAAGGCATTTAAAAATTTTATGGTATTAAAAGGAATTGAATATGATACCATTGATGCCGGACATATTCTTGTTATCATGCCGGAGCGGATCGAATTGAAGATCTTAGAAATGCGCGGGCTTCCGGTACAATTTCTGATTGATATTGTACACAAATACGGCGGAGTTCTGGGACCGGCACATCCTTGCGGAGAAAAGTACTTAAGTATTACCAATACCAGTAAACACCGGAATCAGCTGGCCGTTATGGATAAGTTTGATTTTGTGGAAGGCTTTAATTCCTGCGAGAGTGCGGATAGTAATCGCCGGGCCATGGAAATCGCCAGACAGTTTCAAAAACCGGTTACCGCCGGAAGTGATGCTCATAAAATGGATTGTGTCGGACTGGCATATACGGAACTGCCGGACAAAGTTCAGTGTGAATCGGATTTTATTGCCTGTATTAAAGCCAATGGGATTATCTCGGTTGGCGGCAATTACTATCATAAGACAACAAAGGATAAGATTGGCAAAGCAAATCACCTGTTGGTAGAATCGTTCTGGTTTTATAACCGTTTTGGCAGCTTGGTACGTCATCATAAAAGAGTATTGGAACTACAGAAATATGGAATCGGATAATTATTGGGCTGCAGATTAAGCGACCGGTCAAGAAATGTTCTTGGGCAAAGCTTATGTTGCGGCCCTTTAAAATTCCGTTACTATTTGTATGATCTATGATAAAATAAAAAAGAAGTAAAAAAAAGGGAGAAATCATATGAAAAACTTTTGGAAAAAAGCAGGATGGTCAGGGATGACCGCGCTTCCTGTCGTTGCATCATTCGGGCTGCAGTTTGCTATAGTTTTTGCCATTTTATTTGCGGTGTACTTTAAAATGGTATTTCAATTAATGTCCGGCGGATCTATCAATGGTCTGTCAGAAGCAATTCTGAATCCGGATTTTCTATCCAATCCGGAATTTAGTACCCAACTAAACTCAGTGGTACTTTTAGCTTTTCACGTCATTTCCATTCCTATTTTTTTCGTTTGGTACAAGTATGGCTGCAGAAAAGCGAAACCAAAGCGGATTGGCGAGGTCTTTAAAGGACGATGTGTCGCAGTTACCGTTATTGCGGCAACGGGACTCTGCCTGCTTGCTAATGTTTATGTTTTGTTTTCAGAGTATATCTTCCCTTCGGCCTATCAACATTATATCGAAATAATGGAAAGTTCCGGTTTGGGTGTCAGTCCGGCGGCGATTGTCGCGGCTGTTATTGTGGCTCCTATCGGGGAAGAAATCATGTGCCGGGGAGTAATCTTCCATTATGCCGGGAAATTAACCAATGGGATGAAAAATAAAACCGCCGCCTTCTGGATTGCCAATATAATTCAGGCATTCTGGTTCGGGGTTTTACATGCTAATTTTATTCAGGGAAGTTATGCGTTTATTATCGGACTGGTTCTTGGCATTTTAAAAGAAAAGTACAATAGCTTATATCCGGCCATATTAGGACATTTTGCCGTCAACTTTTTATCCTCTTTTGTGATGGGCTACATTTTCTTAGCGCTGCCGGAAACTCTTTATGCTTATGCTATGGCCGGTGTGGTCGGTATCGTTATTTTACTGTTGGCCGCCTGGCTCGGCAAGGAAGAAAAGAGAGGGGAAACTCCATAAAAAAATCATATGCCTTCTTCATAAATTCTTAAGGTGCTTTTTTCGATATATTATATTATAATAAATTTGGACAATGTTATGAAAGAGAGAGGATTTATGAAAAGAAAAGAATTTGAACAGAAATCCACGTGGAGACGTTTGACCGTTTTTTTACTTACGATGGCACTGGTGGCCGCATTGACAGGCTGTGGCGGAACCGGTGCCGCAATACCGCAAGACGTTCAGAATACCGGGAACGGATATGTGTATGTATCGGAATACATAGATTTGGACTTTGGCAGCGATATGAATTTCGGCAATGTCCTGTTAAAAGAGAATTATTTATATTACAGTATTTATACCTATAATGAGGAGACCTATACAAGTAAACAGGATTTTTACCGGAAAGAAATTCTGGAAGGTGCGGCAGCGGAAAAGCTGCCGGTACAGATACCGGATGATATATACGTTATGCAGTATTTTGTTGATGAAGAAGGCAATTATTATTTTGCCGGTCATCGGATGTCGGAGACGCAAAATACCAGCGGAGGTTATTCGGCGACAGTTTATTATCTATTAAAGTATGACGGCCAGGGAAATTTGGTTTTTGAGCAGGATATTTCCGAACAATTAACGTCAGCAGGAGAAAATGCTTATATCCAATATCTGGTTATAGATGAAGAAGGAAGATTCTACATCGCCGGCGATAATTTAATCTGGCTGTTCAATGCGGACGGCAGCTATTCCGGGAACTTTCAGGTAACCAACTGGATATATAATATGTTTGCCGGCAAGGACGGCAAAGTATATTTTTCCCAGTATGGTACCGAGAATATTGAACTGGTGGAGGTGGATTTTGCCGCAAAGGGTCCCGGCAATACCTATCAGAAATTCCTTTCCGCTTACAACAGCAATCAGGTGACCCCGGGATATGATCAGGATTTTATCGTAAATGACGGATCAAAGCTATACACATATGATCTCAGCACCCAGACTAATGAAGAACTGCTTTCTTGGCTTGACAGCGATATCAACGGACAATATGTATCGGCCTTCGCCATGGGGGAAGACGGCCGAATTGCGGTACTGCTCCAGGAATGGGGCCAGGATGGAGTAGTTACGGAATTTGCTTATCTGACCAAGACAAAGGAAGCAGATGTGGCGCAAAAGGAAATCATTACCCTGGGAACACTTTATACGGATCAGTGGCTTCAGTCAGCAGCGGTTATATTTAATAAAACTAATGATAAATATCGGATTAAGATCAAGGTTTACATGGATGACAATTATGCCAGTATGGATGCTTACTCAAATGCGGTTACGGCCCTGAATAATGATATCCTTGCCGGCGGTCCGGATCTGATCAGCCTTTCTTACGGTGATACTGCAACTTATGCCGCCAAAGGAGTATTGGAAGATTTAAATACTTATTTAGAAAAAAGTACGGAACTTAACCGGGATGATTTTGTCGAATCGGTTTTATCGGCTTATACTTATGAAGATATTTTAACCTGTATCCCGATCCGTTTTTCTGTTAGCACGGTAGTTGGCAAGACATCTCTGGTCGGGGAAGAGATGGGATGCACCGTTGAGGATTTAATTGCATTTTCCGCTGAGTATCCGGAGGCACAGATATTTGAGTATATGACGAAATCCCAGGCCCTATATTATTGCCTGATTTATAATCAAGATGCTTTTATCGATACTGAAACCGGAGAATGTCATTTTGATTCCGATGAGTTTAAAAAGATATTGGAATATACCAATATGTTCCCTGATGAATATTCCTACGATGAGAATTTAGGTTCTACTCCAAATCGGCTTCAGGCGGGAGAAATCCTTTTATATGAAGCCTATATGTACAGTGTGGAAGATTTACAGTTCAGTAGAGCGGTATTTGAGGCTCCGGTGACTTATATCGGATATCCTACGGTAGACGGCAGCGCGGGCTGCATGATGAGTTCCATGAGCGGAGCGTTTGGTATTTCCTCCACATCAGACAATAAAGAAGGTGCGTGGTCTTTTATTGAGTACATTCTGGATGAAGATAACCAGAGCAGCAGTTATTACTCTTATGGTTTTCCCAGTCAGAAAAAGCTGCTGAATCAAATGTTTGAAGAAGCAATGACAGAGGATTATGTTTTGGATGAAAACGGCGAAACCCTATTGGACGAGAATGGCGAAGCCGTTAGAGCGGCCAAGACCACATGGGGTTGGGATGACTGGGAGACTACTATATATGCGGCTGACCAATCGGATATTGATTTGCTGAACACATTGATTGATTTGGCGAAGCCGGCAGTAAACAGTGACAGCCAGGTGCTTACCATTATTAATGAGGAGGCGGCGGCTTACTTTGCCGGACAGAAGAGCGTGGATGAAGTTACGGCCATTATTCAGAACCGTGCTCAGATATACGTCAGCGAGAACCGCTAGGGAGGAATAACAACTTGTCGGGGAGAGGAAATAAGGCAGCTAAAGCGAAATTAACCGGAATAGTCCAAAGGCATAAAAAAATGCGTGGAAGCAAGCCGAGCAGACAGCTTAGAAAGCTTAAGATAGGTTCGGGGTTATATTTGGCCCCAAGCCTGCTTGGTGTACTTATCTTTTTTGTAATCCCTTTTATCGTGATCATCTATTATTCTATGGTGGATAATCCTATCAGCGGCAATTTTGTGTTTCTGGATAATTTTAAGAATGTTGCCCAAAATACCGCCTTTCAGAAGGCTGTTTACAATACGCTGACCTTTTCCGCAGTTGCGGTGCCATTGGCGGTGGTGCTTTCATTGATGCTGGCAATTGTTTTGGAGTCCAAGCTGCCCTTCCGCAGCCAGTTTCGAACCTTTTTCTTAAGTCCGATGATGGTGCCGGTGGCATCTGTGGTACTTATCTGGCAGGTATTGTTTCATTATAATGGCGCAGTGAATGACTTGCTGGTGTCCTTTGGGGGCTCCAAAATTGACTGGATGAAATCGGAGTACTCCCATGTTGTTATTGTTATTCTCTTTTTATGGAAGAACCTGGGTTATAATATGATATTATTTATGGCCGCCCTTTCCAGTATACCTAAAGATATTCTGGAAGTGGCAAAGCTGGAAAGCGCAACTTCGCTGCAGACTTTTTTCTACATAAAAATCAGATATTTATCCTCCACCATTTTATTTGTTACCATAATGTCGCTTATCAGTTCATTTAAGGTATTCCGGGAAATATACCTGCTGACAGGGGATTACCCCTATGATACCTTATATATGCTGCAGCATTTTATGAACAATACCTTCCGTTCACTGGATTACCAGAAGCTGTCTGCAGCCGCTATTCTCATGTCCATCTTTATGGTTATCATTATTGGGATACTTTTCCTTGTGGAGAACCGGTTTGGAAAGGATGTGGAAGGATGAGCAAAGACCGCATGCCTTTACGGAATACCCGTCATAAATCATTGAGGAGCAAATCGAACAGGCAGAGGAAGAAAATCTGGTCAGTGATTAAAATTTCCATAGCAACTTGCATAGCGGCCTTTTTCGCAGTATTATTCCTGCTTCCCATTGTGCTGACCGTTAGTAATTCCTTGATGGCGTCTTCGGAGATTTCGGCTAATTATGGCTCTGTTTTTGCAACCAGTGAAACCGGAGGAAAAGTATACATATCGGAGAAGGTGAATCTGAAATTTATTCCTGATATGGTATCTTTTAGCCAGTACGCCACCGTGCTTTTGAAAAGTCCCGATTATCTGCTGAAATTCTGGAATTCCGTTATTCTGGTGGGCCCTATTGTGGTGTTTCAGCTGTTGGTGGCTTCCCTTGCTTCTTATGGGTTCGCCAGGTACAGAGGAAGGGTTAGAGAAATTATTTTCTTTTTATATATTATATTAATGTTAATGCCCTATCAGGTAACTCTGGTTCCCAACTACCTGGTTTCTGACTGGCTGAATATTCTGGATACCAGATGGGCAATCTGGCTGCCGGGAATCTTTTCCCCTTTCGCCGTATTTTTGCTTACTAAATGTATGCGCCGGATCCCGGCCTCAGTCATTGAAGCCGCTCAGATTGACGGCGCCGGGGAATGGCAGACTTATCGGAAGATTTGTATGCCCCTAAGCCGGGGAGCTATTTGTTCTGCCGCTATTTTGGTTTTTATTGATTATTGGAATATGGTGGAGCAGCCGATAATACTGTTATCGGATTCGGAGATGCATCCCCTTTCGGTATTTTTAAGCAAAATTAACTCCGGCGAAATCGGACTGGCTTTTGCCGTGGCAACCATCTATATGGTTCCGAGTCTGCTGGTGTTTCTTTATGGCGAGGAATACTTGGTGGATGGTATTACCTACCAGGGCGGCATCAAGGGTTAATAAGGTATAATAAAGCTGAATATATTATGCCCGCAGACCGTTTTGCGGGATAGTGGATGTGAATATCCATATAAGAGGAGAGGACAAGACTTATGAATGACCAAGGGACAAAGAGGAGAGAGTGGGTTAAGAACGCAGTGATTATTTTCTTGACGGTTATGCTTCTGCTGACGTTTTTTTCCAATACAATTATGAACTATTCTTTGCCGGAAGTGGCGGCCCAATATATCCAATCCGGTACGATTACGGCTAAGATCAGAGGAACCGGAATGGTGGAAAGCGGTGATCCCTATGAGGTGATTATAAGTGATACACGTATTGTGGAGAGTGTTTCAGTTAAAACCGGGGACACGGTGGTTAAGGGAGACGCTTTATTTATACTGGAGGATCAGGAAGATGAGACGATTACCCTTAAGGAAGAAGAGTTGAAGAAAGCAGTACTTGCTTTTGAAACAGCGATTCTAACCGGAGATATATCCAGCAGCGTATGGAATAATGTCCAATCCGGCGGTTCAACATCCATAACAACGTACCAGAACAAGATACTGGCAGCTGAAGCGGTAATAGAAGCCAGGCAGCAGAAAGTGGATGAAATACAAACTAAAATAAATGAAATAACGACCAGTATTACAACACTAAAATATGGATCTGCGGATACCTCGGCGGAAGCAAGGGCACTATATAATGCTCAGAATGCATATGAGAAAAAAAATGATGAATTGACTTATGCAAAGAATACATATAATGCATTACTGACTGAATACCGGGAGGCGGAGACATATATAAAAAGTTATGAAGCCGGTTCTGTATCTGGTAATGATTTGGATTCGTTAAAGGCACAATATGATCTGGCAAAGCAAAAGCTGAATACTTTGCCTGCTCTTATCAGAGATGCGGAAAACCAAGTAACGTCACTGCAATCTGAAGTATATAATTTAAATATTCAGGTTAATAATGCCCAATCGGCATTGGATTCCAAAACAGATAATTCCGGGAGCATTAAAAATCTGGAAAAAGAGCAGGCAAAATGGGAACTGGAATTGGAAGAAAAAAAATCACTGTTGAGTGAGGCAGAGGAGGAGAGAACACAGCTTATTAAAGACATAGCCGCAGAATTGTCATTAAATTCCGAGAAAGATAATATCAGCAAATTACAGGAAGAATTGGCAGAGCTTAGAGCGAAAGCAATCGGCGCGGTAGTGGAGGCTCCGGTATCCGGTACTGTTACAAGCATCAGTATTACCGCAGGCGAAAAGACCGGTGCTGAAAAAACCTTAGCCACCATGCAGCCGGAAGGAAAAGGCTTTACCCTAAGTTTTTCCGTTACCAATGACCAGGCGAAACGGTTAAGTGTCGGAACTGCCGCAGATCTGGTAAACGCATGGAGATATGATGATATTCAGGTAACATTGGCGTCCATTAAACCGGATACCACCGACCCTGCTTCCAAGAAGCTCCTGACCTTTAACATAACAGGCAGTGTAGTGGCCGGACAAAGCCTGAGCTTATCCGTCGGCGATAAGAGCTCCAGCTATGATATGATTGTACCCAACAGTGCGATCCGGGAAGACAATAATGGGAAATTTATTTTGGTTGTGGAGTCAAAAAGCAGTCCGCTGGGCAACCGGTACGTTGCCACACGATATGATGTGGATGTGGTGGCCAGTGACGATACACAGTCAGCTATTACGGGAGGATTATACGGTTATGAGTTTGTGATCACTACTTCCACAAAACCGGTGGAAGCCGGACAATTAGTCAGGCTCTCAAATCAGTAGGGAGGGATAAGGTTGAATATGAAGAAATGGATACACACATTGACTGCCGGACAGATTAAACTGGGTATCAGCGGTGTGATTTCTTTCCTGGTTTTCCTGATTTTATTGGCTGTACATGGAATGCTTGGCCGGGAACAGCTCTCTCAGCAGATGGCCGAACGTTGGAGTGAGCAGAAAAATGTTGCTCAGGTCAGTTGTTTTCTTTCAACCAATGCCTACATAGATCCGGATTCCGTTGAAATGTTCCGGCATAACTTGGATAACGCGCTGCTGGAGGCTTCCATAACTCAGGATTCACCCAATGAAAGCGCCCGGCTTTGGGCTGATGCTTATAGTGCCGGCGGCAGGATTACGCTTACCAGTGATCGTGGCAGTATTGAGGCGAATGCGCTTGGAATCGGCGGGGATTTCTTCCTTTTTCACCCGCTTCAGCTGCTTTACGGTTCCTATTTTACAGGAAACGACCTGATGCAGGATTATTGCGTGGTTGATGAAGATATGGCCTGGCAGCTGTTCGGTTCCAACAATGTGGCCGGAATGACCGTGTACATCCAGAATGTTCCCCATATTATCCTCGGGGTGGTACGGCGCGACAGCGGGAAACTGAATGAAGCGGCCGGTCTTGACAGTACGCTGGTGTATGTTTCTTATAAGACTTTGAGTGATTTAGGAACAAACAAGGGAATTAATCATTATGAAATCGTGATGCCAAATCCGATAAGCAGTTATGCCTTAAATTATGTGAAGGAAAATATCGGGGTTGCCGACAGCGATATTGAGGTAGTGGAAAATACTACGAGATTTGAATTATTCAACAGCTTTAAGCGAATTATTTTGTTTGGTACCCGTTCCATGAATTCAAAAGCCATTATTTATCCATATTGGGAAAATGTGGCGCGCGGGTATGAAGATATTCTGACGGCAATTGCAGTGTTTCTATTATTGTTTTTCTTATATCCGTTAATTTTGCTGATTATTGGGATTATAACCTGGTGGCGGCTAAAGAGTTGGACGCTCGGAAGCGTTTATGTTGAGATAAGGGATAAGGCCGGGAGATACACGGAATATTTGCGGGAAAAGCACAGGGGCAAAAAGGGTTCAAAAGATCATATGAAGGAAAAGGAGGGAATGTAATGATGAGGTATTTATTATCAAAAAAGGGGATTAGTTTGCTGCTTATGGTATGTTTGGTGATGACGCTTAGTGCCTGCGGAAAAGACGGGCAGACGGTAAGCGGCAGAAACAGCAGCAGTAACCTATCCAAGCAATATGTTTTCTCATATGATGAGATTACTATTGATGAAAACCTGGAAAATGCCGGCGTATATGGAATGTATTATACTAATGAAAAAATATATATGCTGCTGCAGAGTTATGAAGGATCCAATGCAGGACTGCTGCGATCCGGTTATGGCGTGCAGGAGTTAGGGGCTATAGTTGAAGAAGTCACTGTCAATGATGAAGACTCAAATACCGAGGATGCGGAAAATGCCGAAGATGATACGGAAAATGCCGAAGATGATACGGAAAATGCCACAGATGATACGGATATCATGTATCCGGAAGATGCAGCTTACACTGCCATCTATAAATTAATAACCTTCAATTTAGATGGAAGTGATGTGAATACGGTAATATTGCAGAATGATAACAGCGAGGCCACGGATGGTTATTTGAATCAGATGACAGTGGGGACAGACGGCAATATTTATGCGGTGAAGTATTATTCCCGATATGATGATTCTGATGTATATGAGGAATGGCAGGAGCTGATCTGTTGGTCATCAGAGGACGGTTCCCAGAAATGGGGTATTTCGCTTGATGAGATGTATGGAGACAGCGATTACGGTTACGTACAAAGAATCGTTGTTGCGAATGGGAATATCCATCTGCTGCTGGAAACAGATGGATATAAGCTGGTCAGTATTGATGAAAACGGCAGCTTATTGTCGCAGAAAGAATTAGATCGGAGCATTTTCCAGAATATTAGTAATATTTTTGGAAATTCGGATGGGAGCCTGAAGATCATTACCTATAATGATGACTGGACCAAAATGTATGCTTTCAGTTATGACTTGAATACCGGGACTGCCGGTGAGAAGGTGGAACTGCCGGGTAATTTCAACTTATACGGTATTTATCAGGGCAATGGATGCGATTTTCTGCTTAACGGCAACGGCGGGGTATATACTTATAATATCGGAGATACGGAAATTACTCAGATTATGAATTTTATTAATTCCGATCTTGGGACAAGTTATCTGCAGTATATTACCATGCTGGATCAAGAGCATTTGGTTGGTATGTACTATGATGAGACCGATAATTATAGTATGAAAACCGCCATATTCACCAAAGTGGATCCCAAGGATGTTCCGGATAAGGAAACCTTGATTCTGGGCGCCAATTATCTGGACTCCGCTACCAGAAAGCAGATTATCAATTTTAACAAGACTAACAGTAAATATCGTATTGCCGTGCGGGATTATTCTGAATATGCCACTATGAATGATTATATGGCCAGTTATACGCAGTTGAATAATGACATTATTTCCGGTAATATGCCGGATATATTAGTGGTGGATTCCAATGTACCGGTAGAAAATTATATTTCAAAGGGACTGATAGCGGATATCGGCGAATTCATTGAGCGGGATGAGGAGTTGTCCCAGGTGGAATATATGGATAATGTATTTGATGCATATCGGGTTAACGGAACACTTTATTATCTGGTTCCCAGCTTTAATGTCCGTACGGTTATTGGCAAGACTTCTTTGGTAGGGGATCGGGAAGGCTGGAATATGGAAGAATTCATGGCTTTAATGGATAGTTTGCCGGAAGGCACCAACAGCTTTGGCGAAGTAACCAGGAGTTATTTCTTAACGATGCTGATGCAGTACTGCGGAACTGACTTAATTGATGTTTCTACCGGCAAATGTAATTTTGAGTCCCAGGAGTTTATCAATATGCTTGAGTTTGCGGCAACCCTGCCGGATAGCTATGATTATTACTATGAAGATGATTATGACTGGACGGCTTATCAAAGTCAGTACCGGGACAACCGTACCGTACTGATGGAAACATATATCGGTCAGATTAAGGGTTTAACTTATACGCTGAATGGATACTTCGGCGAAGATATCAATTACATCGGTTTTCCCTGTGAAGGCCGCAACGGCTCAGTTATCTCCGCCGGTACATCATACGTGCTTTCTGCGAAATCCGGGAATCTGGACGGTGCCTGGGAATTTGTGCGTTATTATTTAACCGATGACTGTCAGACCGGTGATGATTACTATGGCTTGCCGGTGAAAAAAGATGTGTTTTATGAAAAAGCCGCAGAAGCCTTGGAAAGACCTTATTACCTTGAAAATGGTGAAAAAGTTGAATATGATGATATATATTATATGAACGATGAGGAAATCACACTGCCTCCGTTAAACCAAGAACAGTTGGAACAGGTTACGGAGTTTATCAGTTCGATAGACCGAAAGATTTATTATAATGAGAATATCACCAATATTATTAATGAAGAAGCAGAAGCTTTTTTCTCCGGACAGAAATCCGCGGCGGATGTGGCAAAGATTATACAAAGCCGGGCCCAGATTTATGTGGATGAAAACCGGTAATTAATGAAAAAACCGCCGGAGCAGGCATACCGTACCTGCTCCGGCGGTTTTTATTTCCTGATGTATGAAACAAAGGTTACTATTCACAGCCAGCACTGTTCATAGCAGCTACATCATACCGCAAACTGTGACATATAGAGCTTATAATAAGCGCCTTTTCTGGCAATCAGTTCACCGGCGCTGCCTTCTTCCAGAATCCCGCCCTGATCAATAACAAAGATTCGATCTGCTTTCTGGATGGTGGAAAGTCTGTGCGCAATAACAAATGAGGTTCTGCCCTTCAATAAGGTTTCGATACCTTTCTGAACCAATAATTCCGTTTTGGTATCAATACTTGATGTAGCTTCATCCAGAATCAGGATTCCCGGCATAGAAACAAAGGTTCTTGCGAAAGCAAGCAATTGCTTCTGACCAATGGATAAACCGCCGCCCCGCTCACTCAGCTTAGTGTCATAGCCATGCTCCAGCTTCATAATGAAATCATGGGCATTGACCGCTTTTGCGGCGGCAATGATTTCGTCGTCCGTGGCGTCCAGCTTCCCATATCGGATATTATCCTTGACGGTACCGGAGAACAGGTAGTTATCCTGAGTCATAATGCCCATCTGGCTCCGCAGGGATTCTAATGTAACCATTTTAACATCATTGCCGTCAATCAGCACCCGGCCGTCGGTGGCATTGTAAAAACGGCTGATTAAATTCACAATGGTGGTTTTGCCGGCACCGGTGGGACCGACAAGAGCAATGGTTTCACCGGGATTTATATGAAAGCTTACATTTTCAAGTACCTTAACCTCCGGAGCGTCGGAATAAGCAAAAGTGACATTATCAAAAGTAACGGCGCCCTTAATCGGAGGAAGTGGGATAGCATCGGGAGCATCGGTAATTTCCGACTTGGTGTCCAGAACTTCAAAAATACGTTCCGCCGCCGCGATATTGGTAATCAGCTGGTTATAAAAACTGCTCAAATTCGATATTGGCCGCCAGAACATGTTGATATAACTGCCGAAAGCAATCAGGGTACCGACTGAGATTACATCGATTCCGATGATGACGATTCCGGTGTAATACAAAGCAACACAGCCGATTCCCCAGCAGATATCAATTACAGAACCGAAGGCGTCCGCAAAGCGGACTGCATTGATAAAGGATACCCGGTGTTCTTCCACCAGCTTCAGAAAGGTTTGATCCGTTTCGTCCTCCGCCGTGAAGCTTTGAATGATCCGCATCCCGGACAGATCCTCATGGACAAAGGCATTCAGGTTGGCGGATTTTTTACGGAGGATTTGCCAGCGTTTATGGGAAAAAGTCTGAATAACCCAAAGCCCGATGGCCATAATCGGGGTGGAACAAAGAGCAGCCGCGGTAAGCGGCAGATTTTTCACCGCCATAATCGCAACAACGGCACAAATTGTAATAAAATCAGGTATCAGGGTGGTGACACAATTACCGAGAACATCTTTCAGGGAATTAATGTCACCGATAATCCGGGACAGTATTTTCCCGGTGGGTCGGCTGTCAAAAAAGTGGAAATCCAGGGTTTGGATATGAGTGTAAAGCTCTTGCCTAATCGTTACCAGGATATTATTACAGATCCGATTCATAATGGTCATCCGCAGCTTTATCAGCAGTATCATGGCAACATTCAGGACTACGGCTATCAGGATAAGCCTGATAAGTCCCGGATAATTCCCGGAGGCGATATAATTATCAATTGCAGCTTCCACAATCAGCGGATTGGCCAGATTCACTCCGACACAAAAAGTCATAATCAGGAGAACCCCAAAGATCTCCTTCTTGTATGCAAGAAGATAAGAAAACAGCCGCAGCAGTGTTTTCATTTTGCCGGTTTCCACCGCTGTCTCGTCTTCTTTAAAAGTATTTATTGGCATTTATACACTCCTTTCAGGCACCGGTCTCACTTAAAAATTCTCCATATTGTGCCATATAGGTTTCATAATACAGGCCTCTGGCGGCCAGCAGTTCTTCATGGGTGCCCCGCTCTTCAATGCGGCCATCCTCCAGGAACAGGATTTGGTCGGCATTTCGGACTGCACTGATACGGTGGGCAATAATGATTTTAGTGGTATGATCAAGCTGATTTAAGGTCTGTTGGATCAGATGCTCTGTTTCCATGTCCAGGGCGGAAGTGGAATCATCCATGACCAGGATCGGATTCCCCTTAGCAATGGCGCGGGCAATACTAATCCGCTGCTTTTGTCCGCCGGAAAGCCCGACTCCCCGTTCGCCGATGACGGTCTGGTATTGTTCCTCCAGCCGTTCAATAAACTCACTGGCCTGAGCGGCGGTGGAAGCGGAGCGAATCTGCTCAAAATCAATGACCTCCTGCTTACCCAGCTTAATATTATCGTTAATAGTATCGGAAAACAAAAAGACCTCCTGCATAACCAATGAAATGCTGCTGCGAAGCTGATTCAGGGATAGCTTGCAGATATCCACGTCATCCAAAAGGATCCGGCCGTCCGTGCAGTCATAAAGACGCTGCAGCAGATGAATAATGGAAGATTTGCCGGAGCCGGTGGCCCCCATAATCCCCAAAGTCTGGCCGGCATCCACCGTAAAATTAATATCTGACAGGATTTCATTGCTGCCGCGCTGGAAACTGACATGCTCAAAGGTAATCTTACCTTTTATCTTATTAAGGTTAACCGGATTTTCCGCTTCTTTGATGCTGGAAGTTTCCGCATAGACCTTTTTCAGTTTCTTATTGCTGGCAACAGCAGAGGAGAAACTGTTGGTAAGCCAGCCCAGCATTTCCATCGGCCAGACAATATTCATGGAGTATTCGATAAAAGCGGCAAGAGAACCCAGCGTAAACTCCTCCCGGATTACCATATACCCGCCCAAAAGCAGCACCAGCATAGGAAGCAGCTTGGTGACAAGCGTAAAAATAGGGTGGTATTTTACAAACATTCTGGACTGCTTTATATTGAGTTCACAATAACGCTTGTTATTATTTAAAAATTTCGTTATTTCAAATTTTTCTCTGGCAAAAGCCCTGACGGTGCGGACGCCGGCCAGATTTTCCTCGGCAACCGTATTGAGCACGGCATTCTGTTCGCTGATGGATTCATATATTTTATCCAGTTTTTTTTCCAGAAAAATAGCCAGGGCGCCGCATAATATCATGGCGGCCGTGGGCAGAAGTGCAAGCTTCCAATTCAGGCTATACATAAAAGCAAGCACCATGGCCACATGGATGATAACCTCAATAATCAGCATTCCAACAAAAGTGAGACCATCCCAAATCCGATCCACATCATCCTTTACCCGGGCCATCAGTTCACCGGTATTGTTGCGGTCATAAAAATCCGCCGATAATCCCTGAAGGTGCCGGAAAAGATCCTTGCGGATGTTTGCTGAGATTTTCGCTCCGATTTTATCAAAGGTGTATTCTTTAATATACATAAAAACACAGCGGCCCAACCCAACGGCCAGGATTCCTGCCAGAAGATATTTCAACAGCCCCAGATTGCCCTGCCCGATAACATCATCCACAATCCGTTTCGTCAGCTGAGGGGAAAGCATATCCAGTGCCACCCCGACAAACAGACAGAAGATGGCGCCTAAATACCCCCATGTATGCTCTCGCATATATTGCGATAATTTTTTCAAGTGATTCCCTCCCTATTTTGTAAATGTGAGTTACTATATTCACAGCGCTAAGTGATACTGTCTCAGGAAATAAGAACAAAAAAACCATGGCAGAATTTACCATGGATTTTGTGCGTAATATGCTAAATATGTAAGTAACCGTGATTAACAGACCGGATTACATATATATCTCCTGAGGCAGCTGCGTATGAATACATATGAAATTAGAATTTGTTACGGTCAAATAATATAACATAGCGTTACCTCCTTCTTTAATTATTTTGGTGTAAGCCCGACCAGGCTGATACCAAGACTATAAGACTGTATTCACGTTACCTCAGAATCGGTAAAATGTCAATCCTTATTTTGATTTTTTATAAAAATCAATTTCAGCTGTTACAGGAACAGGATTGTCCGCCGCTTTCAAAGCTTGCACTTCTGCGGAATTCAGTGTATAATTCCACATAGAAAAAAGGAAGTAGAAAAGCCG
>Ga0153972_1000152_pt1 | contig 20006 bp, 20 predicted proteins | sample TSGA056MetaG_FD_104732 | JGI IMG/M metagenome (GOLD analysis project Ga0153972, IMG submission 104732) | Attine ant fungus gardens microbial communities from Georgia, USA - TSGA056 MetaG | ecosystem: Host-associated > Fungi > Mycelium > Unclassified | place: USA: Georgia, George L Smith State...
CGATCAGAATGCGCCGGAAGAAGCTGCCCCGGCGGAGCCGGATATGACAGGCTCCCCCATCGTGTCGCTGAAGAATCTGACGCTGCAATCCGATTTGATTCTGAACTGCTTCACAACGAAGATCAGCCTGGAAAGCATTGTGACAGACAGCCGGATCCTGATCCGGAGCGGCGCGCTGAACGCCCTGTCCATGTCCGGCGGCGCCATCGCCCGCCTCGTGCTGGCCGCACAGAGCGGAAACGTCAGCTTCACGCCGGAGGACGGAGGCACGGTCGAAACCTTTGTCGTTGGCAGCGGCGGCGGCAGCGTCCGCCTGTCCGGGGACATCTCAAACGTGGAAATTACCGGCAGCGGCCGGACGGTTACGTTGTCGGCCATGCACCCGGATTCCCTGGTGATCAGCGGCTCGGGAAATACCATCGTCATCGATGCGGGCTGTGCCGTACGCGAGCTTGTCATTACCGGCAGCGGCATCGGAAACCAGCTGCTCCTGAACGGAACCGCCTCATCGCTGACCGTCTCGGGCGACAGCACGGGCGTTTCAGGTATCGGCGTCGCCGGGACGGCGCTGGTCACGGGACGGGACTGTGCCGTCGCGGTGTCCTGCGGCACCTATGAGGAGACCGTCGATTACGGGCTGGAGGGCGTGGACATTGCCCTTGCCTCTTCCGCCGATCCCGTCCCCGCAGGCGGCGGGCTGACCGTCAGCGCCGCTTTCCCCGGCGCGCGGGGCACGGTCATCTGCGCCGCCCAGTGGTACCAAAACGGGGAACCGGCCGCCGGTTACGGAAACGGCGCCTTTTCCCTGGCAGAAGGGGCGGCCTCATCGTACAGCCCGGAAATTGTCTTTGCCCAGGACATGGCCGATTCCATCGTCGTCGGTCTGGAGCTTACCTACACCCGAAACGGCGTGCCCCAGCGCGTCTATCGGGAGATTACCGTGACGATCGAAAATTACCCGGACGACTATTACGCGCCACCGGACCCCATTGAGGCACAAACTTGGTCGGAATCTTATAATCTTGTAAGGGGCGCGACCATCCTTTCCTCCATCAGCGCCGTCTACAAGGGCAACTATACGCTGAGCTATAATGTGGATTACTCCACAGAGGCCAAAGAGGAATTTGTAAATGCCAACGGCTATGCCAGCGATACGGAATACCTTGTATGGCTGAACCTGGGTGCGCAGAAGTGCTACATATTTAAAGGAAGCAAGGCAAATTGGAGTCTCCTGTATACCTTCGTGGTGGCGACGGGCGCTTCCTCCTCCCCTACCCCGACCGGCGTTTTCAAGACCACCTACAAGCAGAGCGGCTGGTACACCTCCAGCTACACCTGCAGGCCCATCGTCCGCTTTAAGGGCGGTGGCTACGCCTTCCACTCCCGGCTCTATTATCCCGGAACCAACACCCTCAATGACGCCAGCATCGGGTATCCCGTTTCCCACGGCTGCATCCGCATGTACGACAGCGATATTTTGTGGATGTACAACAACCTGCCCAACGGCAGTACTGTCGTCGTGTATTGAATCGTTCTTTTTTAAAGGGCATCTCTTTCAGGACATAGAAGAACAACTCGGGGCATACTGAGACAAGTAAAAATACGGGGAGGCGCGAATATGGTTTTTGCATTGGATGTAGGCAATCTGTATATCGCCCTGGGCGGGATTGAAAACGGCACGCCCAGGTTTGTATTCAGACTTTCCACGGACAGGAGCAAAACCGGCGACGAATATGCCGTTCTGTTCAATAATATTCTAAACATTCACAAGGCGAACATCCGGGATCTGGAAGGGGCCATCCTGTCCTCCGTCGTCCCCTCCCTCACGGTTGCGCTTAAGGAGGCCATCCTGACACTGACCGGGATTGCGCCGCTGGTTGTCGGACCGGGGCTCCGTACCGGCCTCAACATCCTGCTGGACAACCCCGGCCAAATGGGCAGCGACATTGTGGTAGCGGCGGTGGCGGCCCTGGACAAGTATCCCCTGCCCTGCGTTGCGGTGTCCATGAGCACAGCCATCACCCTGGGCGTTTTGGACGAGCGCGGGCGGTATCTGGGCGGGGCCATCTGCCCCGGCATCGCCGTCTCCCTGGAGGCCCTGACCCGAAACACCTCCCAGCTGCCTGGTATCAGCCTGGAAGCGCCGAAAAAGATCATTGGAAGAAGCACAATCGAATGTATGCAAAGCGGACTGCTCCACGGTACCGCCGCCATGCTGGACGGGATGCTGGAACGGTTTGAGGAGGAGCTGGGCGCGCCGCCCACCACCGTGTTCACCGGCGTGTCGGCAGAGACCGTCCTCCCCCATTGCAGGCGGCCCGGCATCCTTTATGACGCCCATCTCCGCCTCCGGGGCCTGTGGCTACTTTATCAGAAAAATACGAAAAGGTGAAATTCCATATTGCATTTTATCTGGAAAAGGAGTACAATTCCTTTTGACAATTTAATAATGGGAGAGTAATACATTCGTTAAGGAGATATGACAAGCACATGAAAAGAAGGTATCTCACCTTTTTATTGGCGGTCGTATGCACGCTCACTGCCGTACTTTGCGGATGCGGAGACGGCAAGTCTGGCGCGGAGCCTACGAATAACGGCTCTTCCGGAGAGGAAACCGGCAGCAAATCCGAAAACGGCGACACCACAAACGGTGCGTCGATTGGCGGCGGAGAAATTGTCGTTGGGATTTCTCAGGATTTGGACAGTAGTCTTGACCCACACCAGATGGTCGCGGCAGGAACTGCAGGAACAAGAGAGGTCTTGTTCAATGTGTTCGAGGGCTTGGTCAAGCCCGACTCAGACGGAAATCTAATCCCGGCTGTTGCCATCGACTGGTCCATTGTTGGTTCAACCTACACCTTTATCCTGCGGGAAGGCGTACTGTTCCACAACGGCGATACGGTGACGGCGGAGGATGTTGTATATTCAATCAATCGCTGCGCCGACGCATCAAGTGAAACCACTTATGTACCGGCGTTTTCTGTTGTCAAAAGCGTTTCGGCGGTGGACGCCTCCACCATCGTAATCGAGCTGGCGGAGCCGGACACGGAGTTTCTGGCCCTGCTGACGGTTGCGGTCATCCCGGCGGACTACGACGGGCAGGCTGCCGCGCCCGTGGGCACGGGCCCCTTCCGCTTCGTCTCCTATTCCCCCCAGGAATCCCTGGTGCTGGACCGGTTTGACGATTATTGGGGCGAACCTGCGTATTTGGACAAGGTGACCTTTCAGATCATCCCCAGCATGGAAACCATGATCATGAGCCTGAACAGCGGCGCCATAGATATTGCCGCTCACCTGGGCGTTGATCAAGCCGGACAGCTTTCCTCGGACCGCTTCAATATTCTGGAAGGCTCCATGAACCTCGTGCAGGCCCTCTACCTGAACCATACGGTCGCGCCCTTTGACAACGTGCAGGTGCGCAAAGCGATGTGCTATGCCGTGAACGTGGAGGAGATTATGCAGGTGCTGGCAGATGGCAGAGGCTTTCCAACAGGCAGCAGCATGTACCCCGCCTTTTCCAAGTATTTCGCGAAGGATCTGGTGGATTCCTATCCCTATGATCCGGAAAAGGCGGTGGAGCTGCTCACGGAGGCGGGCTTTCCGGACGGGTTTTCAATGACCATTACGGTCCCCTCCAACTATGACCCTCATGTGACCACCGCCCAGATTCTAGTAGAGCAGCTGGCGGCGGTTGGCATCACCGCGCGCATCGATTTGGTGGAGTGGACGACCTGGGTGTCCGAGGCCTACGCGGGCCACAACTTTTCATCCACCGTCGTCGGCCTTGCAGCTTCCACCATGACCGCCCAGGACATGCTGGCCCGGTTTGAATCCGCAAGCAGCAAGAATTTTATTGGGTTTTCAAGCGAGGACTACGACCGGGTTTTTGCCGCGGCACGGGCCAGTCAGGACGACGCCGAGCAGGTTGCCCTCTATAAGCAGCTCCAAACCATTTTGGCCGAGGAGGCCGCAAATGTGTATTTGCAGGATCTGTGTGACCTGGTGGCTGTAAACAGCCAGCTTACGGGCTATGTATTCTATCCCATTTATGTAATGGATCTGTCCGGCGTGCGCTTTTCCGCATAGCGCCGGAAACTCTGACGGCAGGGAGGGCGGAATATGAAGTACTTTTTCAAAAAGCTAACATCTCTCATTATTACATTGTTTTTGATTTCAATTCTCGCCTTCCTTGCCTTCCAGATCATCCCCGGCGACCCCGCCGTTTCAAAGCTGGGCACGGAGGCCACCCCCGAACGTCTGGAGGCCTTGCGGGAGGAAATGGGCCTCAATCGTCCCGTCGTTGTCCGATACTTGATCTGGCTGCAGGAATTCTTAACAGGCGACATGGGCACTTCCTATAACTACGACCTATCCGTGCGGGAAATGCTGGGTAACAGAGTCCCGGTAACAGCCGCGCTCAGCCTCCTGTCCTTTTTTTTAATTATTCTGATCTCCATTCCCGTAGGCGTCCTCTCCTCCAAGAACGTGGATGGGCTTGCAAGCCGTTTGACAGCCGTAGTCAATCAGGTAATCATGGCGGTTCCGCCCTTTTTTTTGGGCATATTTTTCACACTGATCTTCGGCTTCATTTTCCAGCTGTTCACCCCCGGCATTTTTGTCGCCTATCAGGAAAGCCCCGGCCAATTTTTCGTCTACCTGCTCTTCCCCGCCTTGGCCATCGCCATCCCTAAAAGCGCCATGGCCGTTAAGTTCCTGCGCGGCTCCATATCCGACGAGCTGAACCGGGACTATGTCCGCACCGCCTACAGCCGCGGGAATACGAGGACGGCGGTTTTATACCGCCATGTGCTGCGAAACGCCCTGATCCCCGTCGTCACCTTTCTGACCATGACGCTGGCAGACATCGTGGCCAGCGGCATCATTATTGAGCAGGTCTTTTCGATCCCCGGTATAGGAAGGCTGCTGCTTTCCTCCATCGGAACCCGGGACTACCCTATCGTGCAGGCCATCGTGGTATTGCTGGCATTTATCGTTGTGCTTTTAAATTTTATTACGGATCTGTTATACAAATATGTGGATCCCCGGATAAAAATATAGGGGCGCCCTTGGATCAAAACGGATAAGGATATGTCCGCCTGGACGGAACGGATTTTTTGCTTTATGAAAAAATCGAACAATTATAATTTAATAGGCGGCGCGGTCATCTGCGGCCTCATGCTTCTTCTGATTCTGATCGGCCAATTCTACACCCCCCATGACCCCAACGCCATAGACGGCATGAACAAGCTGGCAGCCCCTTCCCCGGCGCATCTTCTCGGAACCGACAATCTGGGCCGGGATATCTTCAGCCGCGTCCTGGTCTCCTTGGGCACCACCTTTTCCATCGCCCTGTGTACTGTTTGCATCGGGGCGGCTGCAGGTGTGCTTATCGGCGGCCTGACCGGCTATTTCGGCGGCCCCCTGGACGAAATTTTAATGCGGGCGTGCGACATCGTTGCCGCCTTCCCCAGCATCCTTTTAGCCCTGGTGTTTATCAGCCTGATCGGCCCAGGCAAATATAACGTGATCATCACGCTGGGCATCCTGTTCATCCCCAGCTTCGCACGGATCACCCGGAGCGCCTTTGCCGGGTGCAAAAATCAGGATTATATAAAAAGCGCACGGCTCATGGGCGCCGGGGGCGCACGGCTCATGCTGGTACACATCCTTCCCAACACGATCCCCACGCTGGCCTCGGCCATTGCGATAGGCTTTAACAACGCCGTCCTGGCAGAGGCAAGCATGAGCTATCTGGGCATCGGGGTCCAGCCGCCGGACGCCAGCCTGGGGCGGATGCTGTCGGAGGCGCAGAGCTATCTGTTCAAAAACCCCTGGTACGCCCTGTCCGCGGGCATTCCCATCGTTTTACTGATTCTCGGCTTCAGCCTCCTGGGAGACGGTCTGCAAAGGAGGGGCGGCAGCGATGCTTCAAATTGAAACACTTCACATTTCCTTTCATAAAAAACTAAAGATTTCGGAAGCGGTGCGGGACATCTCCTTCTCCATGGGCGTGGGGGAAATTCTCGGCCTGGTTGGAGAATCCGGCTCCGGAAAAACCATGACCGCCCTTGCCATTGCAGGCCTGCTGCGCCGGCGGGACATCACAACCTCCGGGCGGATCCTGTTTGACGGCGTGGATCTTTTGACGGTCAGCCGGGACGTCCTGCGTACCTATCAGGGCAACAAAATCGGAATCATTTTTCAAGAGCCTATGACCAGCCTGAACCCGCTGATGCGGGTGGGCCGTCAGGTGGAGGAAAGCCTCCGCATTCATCACGGGGCGCTTTCGGCGGCGGAGCGGAGGCAGCGGGCGCTCAAGGCAATGGCCGCAGCCGAGCTGCCGGAACCCGCGGCTCTTTTTGCAAAATACCCCCACGAGCTGTCCGGCGGCATGAGACAGCGTGTGATGATCGCCGCCGCGATTATCACACGGCCCGCGCTTCTGATTGCCGACGAGCCCACCACGGCGCTGGACGTGACCATCCAGGCCCAGATCCTAAAGCTGCTCCAAAAGCTTAACCGGGAGATGGGCGTTGGAATCCTGTTCATTTCCCACGATCTGAGCGTAGTGCGCCGCCTTTGCCACCGGGTAATCGTCATGGAAAAGGGCAGGATCGCGGAGGAGGGCGGCGTAGACGAGATTTTCAATGCCCCCCGGGCCGAATACACGAAAAGACTGATCGCGTCCATTCCACAGCGCAGGCGAATCTGACCGTCTGCTGCGTCCATAGCCCGAACGGGAGGAAAATCCATGGAAAACACCGTTCTCACCGTGCAAAACCTCAATACCTACTATGAAGAAGAAAGCAATCGGCTTTTCAGCGGGAAAAAGCGGAAGCAGATATTGAAAAACATCTCCTTTGATATCCATGAGGGGGAAATCCTTGGACTTGTCGGCGAGTCCGGCAGCGGAAAGTCCACCTTGGCCAAGGCCATCCTGGGCTTTGTAGAGGATTGGGACGGAGAAATTATCCACAATACCAAACGTCCGCAGATGATCTTTCAGGACCCCTACTCCTCCCTGAATCCGCGAAAAACCGTGGGCTGGATCATAGAGGAGCCGCTTCGTATTTTTGGAAAATACGGCCGTCAGGAGCGGAAGCGGCGGGTCGCCTCCATGCTGGAGCGGGTGGGGCTGGACGCGGAGCACCTCACCCGCTACCCCCACGAACTGTCCGGCGGTCAGCGCCAGCGGGTCAGCATCGCCACCTCGCTGGTTCAGCGTCCCAGGCTCCTGATCGCGGACGAGCCGGTTTCCGCGCTGGACGTAACCATCCAAGCCCAGATCCTGGCGCTTCTGTCGGAGCTGAAGCAAGCGTTCCACCTGTCCTATCTCTTCATCTCTCACGACCTGAACGTTGTCTATCAGCTGTGCGACCGGGTAATGATTATGAAGGACGGAGAGATCGTGGAAATCAACACGGTGGAGGCGCTGTTTGAAACTCCCACCCATCCCTACACCCGGCAGCTGCTCCTCGCCAGCAATTGAGCCGTTCCCGCAAAGGCCGCTTCCCCGCCTCTCCTGCGGCCCGTTCTCCGCGGGTAATCTTTTTCTATATTGCTTTTTTCTGCGAAATCTGTATAATATATCTTGATGTTCCTAACGGCTCCGGCCGTTCTGTATATACGACCCTGTGTCGAAAAAGACAGGAGGTGACCACAGCTATGACATATTCGATGACCATCGCCGGCCTGCGGCGGGAGCTGCCCATCTGCAAAGTCACGGACGACCTGTACATCGCGGGCTTCGTCATCTTCGGCGATCCGGTGCTGACGGTGGCCTGCGCCAGAGAACTGCTTGCAATCGCCCCGCCCCATGATTACATGATCACCGCCGAGGCAAAGGGAATCCCCTTGGTTCACGAAATGGCCCGGCAAAGCGGCTCGGAAAAATATTTTCTGGCCCGGAAAAGTCCAAAGCTTTACATGCGTGACATATTTTCCGTTGAGGTCAATTCGATTACCACCGCGAGCATCCAGCGGCTCTATCTGGACATGGACGACGCCGCCCAGATACAGGGCAAGCGAATTCTAATCGTGGACGACGTCGTCTCCACCGGGGAATCCATTCATGCCGTCGAAGCCCTGATTGCGAAGGCAAATGGCAGCGTCTGCGGCAAAATGGCGATCCTGGCCGAGGGAGAAGCCCGGAACCGGTCCGACCTGCACTATCTGGAGCCGCTGCCCCTTTTCAATCCGGACGGTACACCGAAGCCGGATGCTTAGAGCCAGGATACACAGGCGGAAATGCGGAAGCTGATTTTTTTGCCGGACAAGGCAAATTTTCGCAGGAATCATTGGTTTATTGCAAGAAAATTTAACCCTGTATGGCAAATAAATCGCCGTTCATAGAATATTTTCAGCTGTATATACCGGTTCTTAACCATCACAACAGATATCCCGCCGCACCTGCGGCGGGATATCTGTTGCACCTGCGGCGCTTTCTCCCGGCTGATTGTGAATTTAATATTTTTTATTGACAAACCGAAAATCCTATTTATAATTAGAAATGCAGGCTTGCAGGATTCCGGCCTGTATATTGCAAAAACCATAAGGAGATTGGGGGAGTTCCCGGATGAACGCGATTTTAAAACCGGTTTCTAAAGTGCGCGGCGGCGCGGCCACCCCGCATTTTAAGCATACCGCCGACAAAGACAGCGTCAGGATGCCCGCGCCCGGGCTGGTCGTGATCCCGATGCAGCAGCACATCGGCGCGCCCTGCAGACCGGTGGTAAAGCCGGGCGATTTGGTAACGGTCGGACAGGTGATCGGAACCTCGGATGCCTTTGTTTCGGCGCCCATTCATTCCAGTATATCGGGCAAGGTCAAGGCCATCCGTCCCCTGCTGATGTCCAGCGGCGCCCAGTGCGACGCAGTACATATTGAAAATGACAATCAGGACACCCGCTGCGAGGGGATCGCTCCGGTTACCGTCACTTCTAAGGCGGAGCTTTTGGAGGCCTGCCGAAACAGCGGGCTGGTAGGCATAGGAGGCGCGGGCTTCCCGCTCCACGTTAAACTGAACCTGAAGGACGACAGCGGTGTTGACACCCTGCTGATAAACGCGGCGGAGTGCGAGCCCTACATCACCTCCGACTATCGGGAATGCATCGAATTTCCGGAACGGGTCGTCGCCGGGATTGCGCTTGTGATGGAGCATCTAGGGATCGTAAGGGGCCTAATCTGCGTGGAGGACAACAAGCCGGACGGGATCGCCGCCCTGCTTCGGGTCCTGAACGCCGACCCCGGCCGGAAGCAGGACATTCAGGTTGTGAAGCTGCCCGCCAAATATCCCCAGGGCGCGGAAAAAATGCTCATCCTGACCGCGACGGGCCGCAAGGTGCCGCCGGGCGCCCTGCCGTCCGACGTGGGCTGCCTGGTCATGAACGTGTCCAGCATTTCGGTGCTTCAGCACTACATCAATACGGGCATGCCGCTGGTGCGGAAGCGGATCACCGTGGACGGCGGCGCCATTCGGTCGCCCGGAAATGTTTTCGTCCCCTTGGGCTCCTCCATCGGAGACGTGATTAACTTTTGCGGCGGCTTCAAATCGGAGCCGGTTAAAATCCTCACCGGCGGCCCCATGATGGGCACCGCCCAGTACGATGCGGCCATGCCCATTTTGAAGCAGAACAACGCCATCATCGCCCTAACGGAGTCGGAAACCTACGAGCCGGAGGAAAGCGCCTGTATCCGCTGCGGGCGTTGTGTTGCGGCATGTCCCATGTCCCTGATGCCTACGCTGATTGAACGGTACGCCAGGGCAGGAGACGCCGAGCGGCTTGTGAAGGTCGGCGTCTCATCCTGTATGGAATGCGGCAGCTGTGCCTTTTCCTGCCCTGCGGGCAGGCCCCTAGTACAATACATGAAGCACGCCAAGCTGGTGCAAAGAAAGGCGGGCGCAAAATGAACAAATTGCTTGTAACCGTCTCCCCCCATATCAAATCGGGGCGGACGGTCCGGAGCCTGATGCTGGACGTGGTGATCGCTCTTTTGCCCGCGTGTGCGGCGGCAGTGGTAATTTTCGGCCCCCGGGCCCTGCTTGTTCTTCTGACCTGCGTCGTCTTCAGCGTCCTTGGAGAGGCCGCCACCCGGAAAATTTTGAAGCGCCCCTCCAGCATTGGGGATTTTTCCGCCGTGATCACGGGCATCCTGTTAGCCCTGAACCTGCCCGTTGCCATTCCCCTTTGGATGGCCGCCTTGGGGAGCCTTGTGGCCATTGTCATTGTGAAGCAGCTGTTCGGCGGCATCGGACAAAATTTTGTAAACCCCGCGATCGCCGGCCGGATTGTGCTGATGGTTTCCTTCCCTGCCGCCATGACCACTTGGGCAAAGCCCTTTTTCTACCTGGCGGAGGGCGCAAATGCCCTCTCCCCCTCCGTTCACGCCATTTCCTCTGCCACGCCGCTGGCCGCATTGGCGGAAGGTGCCGAGCTCCCGCAGCTTCTGGAAATGTTTTTGGGGATCCGGTCCGGAAGCATGGGCGAAACCTGCGCTTTGGCCCTACTCATCGGCTTTGTCTACCTGTTGATCCGGAAGGTCATTTCCCCGGTAATCCCGCTGTGCTTTGTTGGCACCACGGTTCTGCTGACGGCGCTGGCAGGCTTTTCCCCGTTTTATGAGCTATTGTCCGGCGGCCTGCTCTTGGGCGCCATCTTCATGGCTACGGATTATACTACCTCCCCCCTAACCACAAAGGGCAAGGTAATTTTCGGCGTCGGCTGCGGCTTTATCACTGCTGTAATCCGGCTATTCGCCTCCCTGCCAGAGGGCGTTTCCTACTCGATCCTGCTGATGAACATCCTGGTCCCCCACATTGAGACCCTGACCACACCCAGGCCCTTTGGTGAAAAGGAGGCGCGCGCAAAATGAAGGAAAAGAAGATGGCTGCCCTGCTGCGCCCTGCTGCGGTGCTGTTTTTGACCTGTCTTCTGGTCACACTGGCGGTTGCGGGCACGAACGCCGTTTTTGCCGAACGAATCGCCCTGCAGGAGGCGGCGACCCTGTCGGCCTCCATGCGGAAGGTATTGGCCGCCGATACATACGAAACCGTCCACACAAGCGCCGCCGGAGAACCCGACGCCTACCGCGGGCTGGACACCGGCGGCGGAACAGTCGGCTATATCCTCATCACTTCGGAAAACGGATATGGCGGCGCCGTATCCGTAATGACCGCCATACAAGACGAAAAAATTCTGGCGGTCAGCATTCTGGACGTCTCCAGTGAAACACCCGGGTTGGGCCAAAACGCCGCCAAGCCGGACTTTACCAACCAATATACGGGCCTGACATCCGCCCCGACGGTCGTAAAATCGGGGGCCGGGACGGGGGAAATTGACGCCCTCACCGGGGCCACCATCACCTCCAAGGCCGTGACCCGGGCAATTGAGGCAGCCTTTGCCCTCTATGAGGAGGTAGGCAATTAATGAAAAATGAAACCTTATCCACCCTGACAAACGGCATTTTGAAGGAAAATCCCGTTTTGCGGCTCGTGCTGGGCACCTGCCCCACCCTTGCCATCACCACCAGCGCCACAAACGCCATCGGGATGGGCGTGGCCGCGACCCTGGTGCTGATCTGTTCCAACGTGGTGATCTCCGCGCTCAGAAAGGTCATTTCCGACCAGGTTCGCATCCCGGCCTATATTACCATTATCGCGGGCTTTGTAACCATCGTGCAGATGGTCGTGAAGGCCCTGTCCCCCGCGCTGGACGCCGCTCTTGGCATTTATCTGCCCCTTATCGTGGTAAACTGCATCATCCTTGGCCGGGCGGAAATGTTCGCCTCCAAAAACGGCGTGGTCCTATCCGCCCTGGACGGGCTGGGCATGGGAATCGGCTTCACCCTCGCGCTCCTGCTTATGGGCTGCATCCGGGAGCTTTTGGGCGCGGGCACCCTCTTCGGCTTCCCCATAACGGCGGGCCTGATAGAGCCCATGACCATCATGCTGCTGCCGCCGGGCGGGTTCTTCGTGTTCGGTATTTTGGTGGCCCTGGCCGGGCTGACGGGAAAGCGGAAAAAGCAGGGGTCAAATACGTCCGGCTGTGCGTCCTGCCCCGCCGGTGAGCTTTGCGGAAAATCGGAAGGGGGAACTGAATAATGCAGATGGTTATCACGATTCTGATCTCCGGCATTTTAACCGATAATTTTGTTCTGGCCAAATTCCTTGGCATTTGCCCGTTTTTGGGGGTTTCCAAGAAGCTGGACACCGCAGTGGGCATGAGCGTGGCGGTCACCTTTGTTATGGTTCTCGCCACCCTTGTGACCTATCCCCTTTACAAATATGTGCTGCTGCCCAAAAGTCTGGATTATCTCCAAACAATCCTGTTCATTTTAGTCATTGCCGGGCTGGTGCAGCTGGTGGAAGTTGTGCTGAAACGATTTATCCCGCCGCTCCACAGGGCGCTGGGCATTTATCTCCCCCTGATCACAACCAATTGCGCCGTCCTGGGCGTCACGCTGCTGCATTTCACCAACGCGAATGTTTCTACGTTTCCTCTGGCGCTTCTTAACGCCCTGGCGGGCGGTCTCGGCTTTCTTCTGGCCATGGTCATCTTCGCGGGCGTCCGGGGCCGCTTGGAAACCTGCGATATTCCCAAGGCGCTTCAGGGCCTTCCGATCACTCTGATCGCCGCCGCCTTAACCTCCCTGTCCTTCCTCGGCTTTGCGGGCCTGGCGGACGGGCTGTTCGGCTGAACCGCCGGGCAGATAGGCCGTAAGGTCTGGAAAGGACTGTAATTGATATGATTTCCATTCTCATCCCTGTATGCATTGTGTCCGGCGTCGGCGCCGTATTCGGCGTAATTTTATCTGTGGCGGCGGTTCTTCTTGAGGTTCCGGTGGACAAAAAGCAGGAGGCCATCCGGGAGGCGCTGCCGGGCGCAAACTGCGGCGCCTGCGGTTACCCCGGCTGCGACGGCTATGCTGAAGCCCTTGCCCAGGGCAGTGTAACCGCCATGCTCTGCGCGCCCGGCGGGCAAGCTGTTCGAACGAAGCTGGCGGAAATCCTGGATCTGGATGTGGGCAGCTTCAAGCAGGTGAGCGCTTTTGTCCAATGTGCCGGGAGTTACTATAATACCTCCAACAAAATGCGCTACGTGGGCGAGTCCTCCTGCGCCTACGCCAACCAAATATTCGCCGGGCCCTGGAGCTGTCCGTACGGCTGCCTTGGTTACGGAGACTGTATGGCCGTATGTGAATACGACGCGATCCAGGTGATGGACGGCGTGGCTGTTGTGGACGCGGAAAAATGCGTGGCCTGCGCCAAGTGCGTCGCCGCGTGTCCAAAATCCATCATCGCCATTGCACCCACGGATCATACGGCGCGGATGGCCTGTTCCAGTAAGGACAGGGGGGCCCAGGTAAAGCAGCTCTGTACGGCGGGCTGTATCGGCTGTACCAAATGTGTGAAAAGCTGTCCCGAGGGCGCGATCCATATGGTGGGCGCCCTGGCCCGGGTGGATTATGAAAAATGCACCGGCTGCGGAACCTGTACGCAAAGCTGCCCCCAAAACTGCTTCGAGATTTCATAACTTACTTTCCACGTGCGGAGCGTCAGGATCTTTTCTTCCTGACACTCCGCTTTTTTGTTATGCTTTACATTGTCGCATTTCCTGTGATACAATAAATAGCAGTAGTCCGGGGTTGTAGCGGAAAACACAAAAATGAGGTGGAATCCGGATGCATTCGCTTGTGGAATTAAAAGAGCGTCTAAAGGAAGATCGCCCGGCTCTCTGGCAGGAGCTTCCCGACATCGCGCTCTACATGGATCAGATCGTCTCTTATATGCCCCGGCAGTTGATTGGGGTGGACGAAAATATGCGGCTTACGCCCGCAATGGTCAACAACTATATTAAAGACGGGCTGCTTCCCCGGGCCAATGGAAAGCGGTACGGAAAGGAGCACGTCGCTTACCTGACCGCGATCTGTATACTCAAGCAGCTCCTTCCGGTTCGGGAAATGGCGCCGCTTCTGGAAAAAGCTGTGGAGAACCGGGAGGTTGAGTCGTTTTATGCCGATCTTACCGCGCAATTGGATCGGGAGCTCTCCAAAACCGCAGAAAAGGTGGATGCTGAAATGGATGACATCCAGCTCTGCGCCACAGCGCTGGAATTGGCCGTCTCCGCTTATTGTCAGCAGCTTTTATGCAAGCAGCTGATTCGGATGCTGGCGGATACGGATGGAAAGAAAAAACGAAAAAAGGAAAAAACTTAAAGGAGGTACCCCATGTCTGATTATGTGATCATTACCGATAGCACCTGTGATATCACGAAGGAGATGGAGAAGGAGCTGGAGCTGACCTTGCTCTCGCTCAGTGTGAACATCGGCGAAGAAACCTTTCAGGAATATGACAGCAAGGCGTTTTATGAAAGGCTGCGGGAAGGCGCCATGCCCACTACCAACGCAATCAATATCGGCGACTATTTGGACACGGCAAGGCCGATTTTGGAAGCGGGCAGGGACGTGTTGATCCTGGCCTTTTCCTCCGGCCTGAGCACCACCTATAATTCCGCCGCCGTGGCCGCCCAGGAGCTGAGCGTGGCCTATCCGGACAGAAAAATCTATGCCGTGGATACCCTGTGTGCCTCCATGGGGGAAGGCCTGCTTGTCTGGCACGCTGCAAAGCGGAAGCAGGCGGGCGCCTCCATCGAAGAATTACGGGACTGGGTTCTGGAAAACCGGCTCCGCCTGTGTCACTGGTTTACGGTAAACGACCTGTTCCATCTGAAGCGCGGCGGTCGGATCTCCAGCGCTACGGCCCTCGTAGGTACCATGCTGGGCATTAAGCCCGTCCTGCATGTGGACAACGAAGGCCACCTGATCAGTATGGACAAGGCCCGCGGGCGCAAGGCCGCTCTTTTGAATATTTTGCAAAAAATGGAAGCCACGATAACAAATCCCACAGAGCAGGTAATCTTCATCAGCCACAGCGACTGCGAGGAGGACGCCTGGTGGCTGGGAGATAAAATCCAAAAACGGTTTGGCGTGGCGGATGTTGTGATCAACTATATCGGCCCGGTCATCGGATCCCACACCGGGATCGGTACCGTCGCCCTGTTCTTCCTAGGTACGGAACGATAGTGCTTTTTCTAAAAAGAAAAACCTTTTGCGCTTTTCCAAGCCCTGTTTTCAAAAAAGGTTTTAGCGCAGTTCTCATTTTCCCGGTTCTGATACGGGACATCGGTCAATACTATAATAACGGGCCAGTCCCGGGGGCTACGCTTCTTCGAGAGGATGTTTTCTTTGTCTGAGCAAAAGGATAAAAGTTATCTCCACGGCGCGGCAATTCTGGCCGCCGCCGTCGTGATCGTAAAGATCATCGGGGCAATTTACAGAATTCCCCTTCTGAACATTTTGGGGACGGAGGGCTCCGCATATTACAATACGGCTTATACCATCTATACGCTGCTGCTTACGATCTCCACGGCTGGTCTGCCTGTAGCCCTTTCAAAAATGATCTCCGCCGCCAACACGCTGGGGCGGACGAACCAGGTCAGACGCGTCTTTTCCGTGGGCAGGCGCGCGTTTCTGCTCTGCGGCACGGTATTCGGCCTTGCCATGTTTCTGTTTGCGAAGCAGCTGTCGGGCATCGGGAATCCGGAAACCTGGTACAGCATCCGGGCCCTGTCCCCGGCCATGTTCTTTATCTGCCTGATCTCCGCCTACAGAGGCTACACGCAGGGACACGGCGATATGGTGCCCACCTCTATTTCCCAGATGCTGGAGGCGCTTTGCAAGCTGGTCTTCGGCCTGTCCCTTGCCTATCTGGCAATCCGGCAGGGGTTAGGGACGCCTATCGCATCGGCGGGCGCGATTATAGGCGTCTCCATCGGCACCGCCGTCGCCTTTTTGTACATGGCGCGATATAAGCGCAAAATGGATGCGTCGGCAAAGCGGAATATGCACAGCGAGGACGTTCCCCAGTCCGGCAAGGTAATCGCAAAGCAAATCCTCCGGATCGGCGTCCCCATTACCCTTTCCGCCTCCTTCCTGAGCATTGTGAACCTTCTGGATACGAGGCTCATCTACCTGCGCTTGCAGGAGGCGCTGGGCATGTCTCTGGACGCCGCCACCAACCTGCACGGGGCGTACAGCCAGGTACAAACCCTGTACAATCTGCCTGCCGCCATTATTCAGCCCATTACCATCAGCTTCATCCCGGCCATAACGGCATATCTGGCGCGGAAGGAGCTTACAAGCGGCAAGGCCGTCGCGGAATCCGGCCTGAAAATGACAAATTTATTGGCCATGGCGGCCGGCACGGGCCTTTCCGTGTTGTCCGGGCCGATTCTATCGGTCATTTTCGCCAGAACCGCCTCGGACTATCCGGAAACAACGGGCCTTTTGGCCATATTCGGCGCCGCCGCCTATTTCGTCTGCCTGATGCTCATGACAAACGCCATTTTGCAGGCCTACGGATTTGAACGCTATACGGTTTATACCGTACTCATCGGGGGTATTATGAAGCTTGTATCCAGTTGGGTACTGCTGGGCATCCCCGGGATCGGCATCTACGGCGCAGCCATCGGCACCCTTTTGTGTTATGTGGCCGTCCCCCTGCTGAACCTGCTGCTGATCCGCAAGCGGGTGCAAAATCCCCCCCGGCTCTTTCGGGCATTCGCAGGCCCACTATTCTGTACGGCCGTCATGGGCGCGGCCGCCTGGGCCTGCTACCACCTGCTCTCTCGGCTGATCTTTCCAGTTATTGACAGCGTCCGGCTGGCGGGCATCCTTACCCTCGGCGGCGCAATCGCCGTCGCGGTGCTGGTATATCTGATCTTGATCATCGCCATGGGCGTCCTGACAAAGGAGGATGTGAAAATGCTTCCTAAGGGTGAAAAGCTGGCAAAGCTCCTGCATATTCGATAGCCTCCAGGCACCTCAAATGCCATTTTCGAATAAAAAAGAGGCGCGCCTAACAATTTTTTTCAAATAATCTTATGATATAGCAAGAAAAGCCTTGCAGATAAGGGAAAAATATGATAGATTTTGAATATAGGGATGCTTACACCATCCGGGATCTGGAAAAACTGATCGCGGCGCTTCGCGGAGAGGGCGGCTGCCCCTGGGATCAAGCCCAGACCCACGAGAGCATCCGGCGCAATTTTATTGAGGAGACCTATGAGGCATGCGAGGCCATCGACGAGGGCGACCCGCTTCATCTCCGGGAAGAATTGGGCGACGTGCTCATCCAGGTCCTCTTCCATGCCCGGATTGAGGAGGAGGCCGGCAGATCCAATCTGGACGACATCGCCGACGCTACCTGCCGCAAGCTCCTCTTCCGGCACCCCCATGTATTCGGGGACTTAAAGCTTTCCGGCGAGGCTCAGGCGCTCGCCGCCTGGGACGAGCGGAAGCGTCTGGAGAAAAGCCAGGAGACGACGACCGCCGCCATGGCATCTGTCGCCAAGAGCCTGCCCGCACTCTGGCGGGCCGAGAAAATCCAGGCAAAGGCGCAAAAGGTCGGATTTGACTGGCCGTCGGCCCAGGGCGCACTGGACAAGCTTTCCGAAGAGCTGGTCGAGCTGTCGGAAGCGGTTTCCGAAAAGAGCCGGGTCGCGGAGGAGCTGGGAGATCTCCTGTTCTCCGCGGTAAACGTAGCCCGTTTCAGCGGAATAGATCCGGAGGAGGCGCTGCACAGCGCCTGCGATAAATTTACCGAACGGTTCCGGTATTTAGAGGAAGCCGCCCTAAAAAACGGGACGCCTCTTTCCGCGCTATCCCTTGATGAGATGGAGGCACTCTATCAGGAAGGTAAGCAATGGCTTAAATGCGCTGAGGATTCCCCCTGCGCTTTGAGTAATACAAGTAATTTTCAAAAGAAAAATTAGGAGGACATGCTAGTTATGAACAAGGCAGAACTTGTCACCGCGGTTGCGGAAAAATCCGGGCTTTCTAAGAAGGACGTGGAGAAGGCCGTCAACACAACGATCGATGTGATCACAGAATCGCTGGAAACCGGAAACAAGGTGCAGCTGGTTGGTTTCGGCGCATTCGAGGTGAAGGATCGGGCGCCTCGGATGGGCCGCAATCCCAAGACAAAGGAGCTAATCAGCATATCCGCATCCCGCGTCCCCCTGTTCAAGGCGGGCAAGTCTTTGAAGGAAAGAGTCGATATCAAGTAAGTGCGGCTCGATAAATATCTAAAGGTTTCCCGGCTCATTAAGCGGCGCACAATCGCCAATGAGGCCTGCGACAACGACCGGGTCTTGGTAAACGGTCGGCCCGCCAGAGCCTCTTATCCGGTTCGGGCGGGGGATGTCATTGAAATCCGCTTTGGTCAGCGGTACACAAAGGTTCAGGTGCTTGCCGAAGAAGAGCCGAAGGGCCGTGACGCGGCCGGCCCCTTATATCGAGAAATCCAATAATGTTTAAAAACGCCCCCGCCGGTCAGGCGAGGGGCGTTTTCGTCTCATCTGTTTTTGAAAATCCCCCATATGAAAAGGGTTTGCGGCAAATTTTTGCTTTAGAAAAAGCTGCCGCAAACCCTGAAAATTATGCTTGACATGTGTTGGAAGCGGTGTTATACTGATTTCGTAATCTTTTTGGTGCAAATTGTCTCACATGTTTTGTAAGTCATTTTGAACGTAAAATGATTTGCAGAATATGTGATTTTTTGTGCGGAAAGAAGAAATTCGTGGAGGGATTTATTTCATGATCTATGGTACTGTAAAATGGTTCAACGCGGACAAGGGCTATGGCTTCATTTCCAGTGACGATGGCGGCGACGATGTGTTCGTGCATTTTTCCGCCATCCAGACAGACGGCTTCAAAACACTGGAGGAGGGTCAGAAGGTTTCTTACGACACCGAGCCCGATCCTAAGAACAGCAGCAAGTCCAGAGCTGTGGATGTCCGTCTTCGGTAACCATACAGTTGCAGCCCAACAAAGAGCAGGGGCGCCCCCTCGGGAGGGCGTTCCTGTTTTTTTATAGGCGCGTAACTTGCATATTTTTCCTATATTTAACAAGCTCGAGCTGTTAAATAATTTCACATCCTCCGGGAAACACTATCTTTTAGAATATTCTTCAAACTGTGTTTATGAATTCTGGAGTGATTACAAGTGAGCAAGAAGCATATTGGAAAACAGTCTGTCTGGCTGGAAACGCCGCCTTCTATCGCGGGGCACGCATGTGCCGTGGGCAAAAAGGAGGGGGAAGGCCCTCTGGCAGACAGCTTTGATTATATCAATAATGATTCTTATTGGGGTGAAAAGTCCTGGGAGAAGGCCGAAAGTGCCATGCAGAAGCGGGCCTTCTCCCTGGCGGCGGACAAGGCGTCCATCGCGCCCTCCTCCATCGACTATATCTTTGCCGGAGACCTTCTAAACCAGTGCATCGGATCCATTTTCGGACTTCGGGAGACAGAAATCCCCTTCTTTGGCATTTTCGGCGCCTGCTCCACCATGGCGGAGGGCCTGTCTCTGGCGGCCCTTGCCGTCGACGGCGGCTTTGCCGACACGACGGCGGTGGTAAGCTCCTCCCATTTCTGCAGCGCCGAGCGGCAGTTCCGCTTTCCGCTGGAATACGGCGGCGTACGGACGCCCACCGCCCAGTGGACGGTAACCGGCGCGGGGGCCGCGATCCTTACCGCCCAGGGGCCGGGGCCGTATATTACCCATATCACCACAGGAAAAATGGTGGACGCGGGAATCACGGACGCCAACAACATGGGCGCGGCCATGGCCGCTTCCGCCTATGACACCCTCAGCATCCATTTTTCCGACACCGGCTTCGCCCCCACCGATTACGACCTGATCGTTACCGGAGATCTGGGCGCCGTCGGCCACTCCATCGTGCTGGACTTTTTCCGCCGAGACGGCCTCGACCTAGCCTCCAACTACAACGACTGCGGCCTGATGATCTATGCCCGGGAGGAGCAGGACGTGAACGCGGGCGGCTCCGGCTGCGGGTGCAGCGCCTCCGTCCTTACAGGGCACCTCCTGAACGGTATGCGGGCAGGCCGCTGGAACCGGATTCTCTTTGCCGCCACCGGCGCCCTCATGTC
>Ga0153972_1000153_pt1 | contig 19969 bp, 18 predicted proteins | sample TSGA056MetaG_FD_104732 | JGI IMG/M metagenome (GOLD analysis project Ga0153972, IMG submission 104732) | Attine ant fungus gardens microbial communities from Georgia, USA - TSGA056 MetaG | ecosystem: Host-associated > Fungi > Mycelium > Unclassified | place: USA: Georgia, George L Smith State...
ATGCCCCAGTACAAGCATATTGGCCTCTTTGGTAAATAACATCATAAATGGTCGAAGGATAGGCAGAGTGATTCATTCGGTTCAATACCACAGAAGCTACCAGTTGATTGTGACGTTCTGTGCAAAGCGGCCCAGCCTCAAGATAAACAACACGGGATAGAAAATAAAGCTCTTCCTCAGTGTATTTTGCTGGTTCAGGCGGGAACATTTCGCCAAACGCTTTCTTTAGTGCCTGTGCATATGTTTTACAGAGTGATTCTGCCGGAGTCGCATAACACGAAAAATTTAAATCATGTTTTTCGCTGGCTTCTTTACAGAAGTTATTTATATATTTCACAACTGATAGTGCAAATCTATGTACTTCTTCGTCTTCGGAATGGGCTTTTCCAAACATAGTCGTCCAATCTCTTAATACGCCTGTTGATATTTTCTATCACAATCCTAAGCCTTGACAAATCCCTGTTATAAGCCTTTTCCTCAGGGGTAAGCTCTTTGTTTTTGCGTTTTTTGAGGGGCGTTTTACTGTTAGCGTGGAATTCAATAATTCCTTGATAACCACTGTCAGCCAAAAACTGTATAAGCTCATCAATTCCCACAAATTCATCCTTAAGCAGCTTGAAATCGTGCGGCTTTCGCGGTTGCCCTGATTATTGACAAAGCATTGGTCGGGCGCGGTTTTTTCCTCTGTCTGTGTTTTCGCCGTGTCAATATTGATCACATCGTCCGGCTTGTTTGTCTCGTTTGTAGCCATGCGCTTTGTACCTCCATATCGTTTTTTGACAACCAAAAAGGGCTTGATCACTTAGGCAAACCCGCAGTAATGGAGCATCCCCCTTTCATTCGCCGCCACGCAAAAGCGCCGCCCCTTTGTCCTGATGGGCGGCGCTTTTGCGTAGGTTGGCTCAGTTTTCGGTTTTATTTTTAGCTGTACATTGTATACTATCGTTATCATTCAAAGATGCAAGTTCAAAACAAATATTTGCATTTATAAACTCGTTTGAGGAAAAAAACAGTTATTAGGATCAAATTTTCGTCTTGGGCATCAAAAGATTATTAATAATTTGGCATGGTAGGCATTGGGCATGTGTACGAATAGTAAGCCTACAAGCTTTTACTTGTATCCATAAAAGAAAGTATGTGTTTTACTTGCGTATGATTCTTATGATAATATAAATACAAATAATGAATACAGAACATAATAATTGTTAAAAAATGACGTGCGGTAGGATATGGTTCCCTCAAACATCACAACTACTTGATAAAAAATTACGGGTCAAATCAATAAATGCTTTTTCGGCTGGATTTAGTTTTTTCCCCTTTTTATGACTTAATGCAAGCATGGACTGCAGATTTGGAGTTTTAATTTTAAACATATGAATCCGGATTTCTTCGGGCTTAATCGATTTGGATTCGAGTTTTCTGCGACAAAAATTTAACGGCGCCAAAAAACCTCCTGCACCATTCATGCACATCTCAAAATTCAAATCTTCATTTTCAGATTGGAATCCAACAATCGGTGTAAAGCCATAGCTGCTAAAAATCAAATCAAGATCCTTTGAAAGCATGCCATTTTTATCGTAAAGCATGAGAAAAGGTAATTTTGTTAACAAGGAAAGATCTTCTGTAGTCAACAGACTTTGTTCAAGCTTCGGCCAGCGTTTTCCATATACGCTCAACAATAGTTGCTCATGGATCATAACAACGATTGGATCATCCTCAATGATAGGTATATGTGCCAACGCATCGTCAAGCGGCAGCCAACTGAAGTACAAATCGACGCCGGCCATATTCCTTGAAATATCAGAGACTTGGCGTTTTACAACCACAGCCTCATATTGTGGATAGATTAATGCATATTGGGTGAGCAGGCTTGGCAAGAATGGCGGAGTATCAAATGTCGCGATAGCAATGGTAATTTTGGTTCTCTGATTTTTTGTGACATGAGCAATTTCTTGGAACATTCGGTTGCGGGCTCCTAGAATTTCCTTGGAACCGCGAAGGAATACCTCCCCCGCCGCGGTCAGTTCAAGAGACTGCCCGCGTTTCAACAGGGCGGAGCCAAGTTCTTCTTCAAGCTTTTTAATATGCTCGCTAAGAGATTGTTGGGAAACGAACATTTTTTTAGCTGCTCGGCTGAAACTGCCCTCCTCAACTATTACAAGGAAATACTCCATTCCAAGAAAATTCATGAGTTCCTCCTAATTATCGCGTAATTGTAACTGTGTAAAAGTAATATTATAATATTATATCAGATATTTCTTCGGATTTACAGCTGGAAGGTTGTTTTAAGCTAAACCAGGAATTATATAAATTCAGAAAATGGGAGGCTACCCAGGAGTATCTCAATTTTTTCGTCCGTCTGTGACGAAAAAATACATCTTAAGTCATCGATGGACACCTCCATTCTTGTAGGCGCCTCACGGGTGAAGCTGGAATACCCGGAGGGATTCTTCCCCCATGCAAGCTCTGGAGGAAGATATTTTATCGGAATCCACGACGAAATCTTCGTTCGCGCGCTCTTTATCGGCAATGAGAAAAATATGGTGCTGCTTATTGCCGTCGAGTTGGGTGAAGTTAGCGGAGAATGGCTGCGGGAACTAAGCAGAGAAGCTGAAATCCCGCCCAAAAACATTTTCTTAACGGCAACCCACACAAACGCGGTCCCCTATGCGGACAGCACATGGGAGGAGGAAGTTGTTGACGCAGTACAGAGCAAAGCTTTCAGCGAATGATGTCAAAGCCGTGTGATAAGAGCGGTGAAGGAGACCCGTGCCGCGATACGTCCCGGTCGGATGCGTGTTGGTTACGGCCGCTGTGACATTAACGTCAATCGGGATTTCAGATATATCGGTAAAAATAGTAGGAATACCGCAACTTACATCCAAGCGCCTAATTATGGGGGCATTTCCGATAAAACGGTTGGCGTTATTAAAATTGATAGCGTAAAGGCGATGCTTTCCAAGGTATTCATGCCGAAGGGTAATGAAAATAGAAAAAAGGAGCTAAAATTATGAAAAAGAGAATCACCGCGCTCGTCCTTGCCATGCTGATGTGTTTTTCCATTTCGGCCTGTGGCACTCCAAGCACCGATGCTAGTAATACAAGCAGCAACGCAAATGCGGAGACATCAGGAAACATATCCGCATCAGGCGATGGAACTTGGGACTTGTTAAATGTCGCGGGTTCAGATCCGGAGGATGTTTCTCCCTTTAAGACGGATAAAGGTACAAAAAGTCTTCTTTGGAGCGTTTATGAATCTCTGTACGATCTGGACCCCAACACAGGTGAGCTGTGTCCTGTGTTAGTTGATGGACGTCGCGGCGAGAATGGTGGATATACCATTGTTGACGAGATGACATATGAAATTTATATCCATGCCGACATTTATGATCACGCCGGCAACCATGTGACCGCTTCCGATGTTGCGTTTACCTATCTGAAAAATATCGAAGAGGGATACAAGAGCTATTACTCGAAGCTGGATGAAGCTGTCGCGTTGGACGATACCACTGTTCAGTTGAAGCTCTCGGCTCCCATTGAGAACGTTTCTGAGCTGACGCCGTACCTCATCAATATCTGGGTCTATACCGAGGCAGCTTACAATGCCAGTCCGTCCAATCTGACCACCGACACCTGCGGTACCGGACGCTATAAGCTGACAGAATTCATCAGCGGCGCAAGCCTGACCTTGGAAAAGTGGGACAATTACTGGCAGAAGGATGAATCCCTGATCAACGAGCGCCATCAGGCATACGTGGATAAGATTGTCCAGTATTTTATGTCTGAGGAGACGCAAATTGTCATTGGCTTGGAAACTGGAAGCATTGATCTGTGCACCAAGATTACAACCGAAAGCTGCAGCGACTTCCTCGAGGGAGGCTCTCACTACGGTCAGGTTGCCGTCAGCACACTGGAAGACAACAAGCAGCTCTGCCTTACCCCCAACGTCAGCCCGGAGAGCCCTATGAGTGATCTCAATTTGCGTCTGGCCTGTTTCTATGCGATTGATAACAAATATGTGGCCGCCAGCTTGGGCAGTGGCAGTGCGGTAGCCAGTAATGGGCTGGGTATCAGGACCGGCACCACAGACTATAATCCAAACTGGGAGACCTATGACAACTACCAGACTACTTATAACATAGAGTTGGCGAAGGAATATCTGGAAAAGTCCAACTATAACGGCGAAAAACTGACGATTTTAACAAACACTGACAACAACAACGCATATAAAACGGTTGCCCTAAGTATCAGCTCCTTTCTTGAAGCGATTGGTGTAAAGACTGAGATCATTGTCGTGGACAAAACGACTGCCGAGTCTAATCGAAGGGATCCTACGGCCTATGATATGGAAATCGGCACCGCTGTTTCCATAAAGAGCTCCGTGATGGAAATGTATAGCTTCCTGTTTAGCACCGAATCTACCGGAACCGGCATGACCCAGTGGTTTATCGACGACCCCAAATTGCAGGAGCTATTTAAGGAGGCTTATAAACTGGAAACGCATAATGTCGATACTGTAGACGCTTTGTATCAATACGTCATGGACAATGGCTATGCCTATGGTCTTCTTCAATTCAACGCCAATGTTGCATTCCGCACAGACAAACTCTCCGATATCACCTATCAGGGCCAGCATTTGGTCGTTCCCGGTTCCTGCAACTTCAATTAAAGGCGTTTACACAAAGAGAAAATACCCTGAACAGATAACGTAAGAATAACCAAAAGCGGCGTCAAAGAATTAGGATACATTTCTACCAATCAAGAGCCTGCTTAGGATCTGACGCGTGTCATATGAAGATTCTGAGCAGGCTCAAAATGAAAGCTGTTTAGCGATAAGGAGCGCATCATGTGGAAATACGTCGTAAAGAGGGTGCTTTGGCTGATCGTGGTTTTGCTTGGTACGGCGTTTGTTATCTTCACGATAATGTATTTCGTGCCGGGAGATCCGGCCGATATTGCATTGCCGTCTACCGCAACACATGCCGAGAGGCAGGCGTTCTCGGATAAACTAGGGTTAAATCAGCCATATTATGTTCAATTAGGCAGATATTTATATGATACGTTCATTAAATTCGACCTGGGTACCTCTTGGACGTATAAGGTGCCTGTGATTCAAGAGCTATTCAACCGCATCCCGCGGACGTTTATGCTTAGCTGCATTACGATCATCATCGGAGCCGCGGTTGGTATTCCATTGGGAATCCTTGCGGCGTTACACCAAAACAAATGGCAGGATCATACGCTTATGGTTCTTGCTATGGTCGGCGTATCGATGCCGGAATTTTGGTTGGCATTGATGTTGGTTTTGCTGTTTTGCCTAAAACTGAACTGGCTTCCGGCATTTGGTATCGGAACGGTGGCTCATTGGATACTGCCGGTGATCGCGGGGTCCGTGGCCGGCGTCGCAAAAAACGCCAGACAGATGCGCTCTTCGACATTGGAGACGATACGCTCTGATTTTGTTTCCACGGCGCGGGCCAAGGGCCTGCCGGAAAACAGTGTTATTTATAAACATATGCTACCGAATGCGCTCATTCCAATCATCAATATCCTGGGCGCGCAGTTTGGACGAAGCATTGGCGGAACCGTAGTTCTCGAAAGCGTGTTCACATTCCCGGGCGTCGGGCATTATTTGCTGACAAGTATTAATACGAGAGACTACCCTTCCGTGCGTTCTTCTGTACTGATTCTAGCCTTCTTTGCAGCGGTAGTGATGCTGATTGTGGATTTGGTTTATGCCTATATCGATCCGCGAATCAAAGCGCAATACGTTGTATCGGGGAAAGGAAAGAAAAAAGCATGAAGACAGCAACGCACAAGGAAAATGTGGAGACTGAGGCAACAGGAATCCCGAAGAGAGCATGGTGGGAACGCAGCATGTTTTTACAGGTACTGCAACGCCTGTCGAAAAACCCGGCCGCGATGTTTGGCCTGATTCTGTTGCTAATTATTTCAATCGTTGCGATCTTCGCGCCGGTTTTTGCGCCGTACTCCCCAACGGTAATGGATTTGGACGCCATGTACGCGACGCCTTCTCTAAAGCATCTGTTTGGATGTGACGAGGTCGGGCGCGACATCTTGAGCCGCCTGATTTACGGGGCCCGCTATTCGCTGTCAATCGGCCTGATCGCGGATATTGTCAGTCAAGTGATCGGCGTGTTGATTGGAGCGGCCATCGGCTATGCGGGTGGGAAGATTGATTTGGTCGGCATGCGAATCGTCGATATTTGGGCGTCTATCCCCAATACATTACTGGCAATTCTGATCTCCACAACGCTGGGCGCCGGCTATATAAATACGATTATTGCCATGCTGGTCAGCAATATTCCGGGCGGTATACGAAGCACCCGCGCAATGAGCCTGAAAGAACGAGAAATGGATTACTTGGAGGCTGCAAGGTCTATTAACGCCGGTCCGATGCGCATTATGTACAAGCACATGGTTCCGAATATCATCAGTCCGACAATCGTCGGAACAACGATGGGTATTGGCTCTACCATCATTTCGGTTGCCGGACTGGCCTATATTGGCCTGGGTATTCAGCCGCCCGCGCCGGAATGGGGCGCAATGCTTGCGGCCGGACGTGATTTTATTAAAAAATATCCGCATATGATCATCTTTCCCGGCATTGCAATTGCTATTACAGTCCTGTCATTAAACCTGTTCGGTGACGGCCTGCGCGACGCGCTTGACCCAAAGATGAAAGATTGAGGGGGAGTGGCTTGTGAGTAATCATTTTCTTGAAATGAAAGACCTCGTGGTTGAGTATACCTCCGGCGGCTCTGTCATCCACGCGGTCAACAGCGTATCGATAAAGCTGAACCGAGGCGAGACGCTGGGATTGGTTGGCGAAACCGGCGCCGGCAAAACAACGATAGCGAAATCGGTTTTGGGGATTCTCCCGGATCGCTCGGCCAAAGTTTGCGGCGGAGAAATCTTGCTGGATGGGGAAGATTTGTTGAAATTGCCAGAGAAAGAGATGCTCAAAATCAGAGGCAAGAAAGTATCCATGGTCTTCCAGGATCCAATGACCGCATTGAATCCCGTTATGACGGTTGGCGGCCAGATTACAGAGGCAATCCACCTGCATGAAAAATTGGATCTCAACGCCTCAAAAATGAAGGCCTGCTCCATGCTGGAAATGGTGGGGATTCCAGCCGAGCGGTTCAATGAATATCCACATCAGTTTTCAGGAGGTATGAAACAGCGCGTTGTAATCGCGATGGCGCTGGCTTGCAATCCGGAGCTGCTGCTGGCTGATGAGCCTACTTCGGCGCTGGATGTGACCATACAGGCACAAGTGCTGGATATGATTAATGCGTTGAAGAAAAAGTACAATATGGCTATGCTTCTCATCACCCACGATTTAGGGGTTGTAGCAGAGACTTGTGAATGGGTAGGTATCATCTATGCCGGTAAAATTGTGGAGTATGGTACAAAAGACGCTGTTTTCCGCCGTCCGTCGCATCCATATACCAAGGGCTTATTTGGATCGTTACCCAGCATGAACAGCAACGCCGCGCGGCTTAATCCGATTCCCGGAATGCCGCCGAACCCCTCCCACCTGCCGATGGGATGCGCGTTTACGCCCCGCTGTTCATATACATGTGAGGCGTGTCAAGGTGGAGATGTTCCTCTGAGGGAGCTTGCCTCCGACCATTTCTGTCGCTGTTTGTCGGCAAAGGAGGTATGAGGCATGTCTGCGCTTTTACAAGTGGAACACTTGAAAAAATACTTTAATGTACCCGCCGGTATCAATCATGCCGTGGATGATGTGACCTTCAAAATCGAAAAGGGAGAGACCATGGGCATCGTGGGCGAATCCGGCTGCGGCAAATCTACACTTGGCCGCACAATTATCCGCCTGCACGATGCAAGCGGCGGCAAAGTATTTTTGAACGGCAATGATATCACGAAAGCGAAGGGGAAGGAACTGAAAAGGTTGCGTGAAAATATGCAGATTATCTTTCAAGATCCTTACTCGTCGCTGAATCCGCGCATGACGGTGGAGAACGCCGTTCAAGAACCGCTGCGGCTATCTGAAAAGTATAATCGCGGGGAGATTATGGAGGCGACGCAACGGCTGATGGATTTGTGCGGCGTCGAAGAGCGTTTGCGCATGTCCTATCCCCACGAGATGGATGGAGGGCGCCGCCAGCGTGTCGGTATTGCTCGCGCACTCGCGCTGAATCCGGAGTTTATTATGTGTGATGAGCCGGTTTCGGCTCTGGATGTGTCGATTCAGGCGCAGGTATTGAACCTGCTGATGGATTTGCAGGAAAAGCTGAATCTGACATATATGTTTGTGACGCATGATTTATCTGTTGTGCGCCATATTTCCAATAATATATGTGTCATGTATCTGGGTCAGCTGGTGGAGACCGGCCCGTCAAAGGAGCTTTTTGAAATGCCGCTGCACCCATATACGAAAGCACTATTGTCCGCCATCCCCTCTGTTGATTTGGATAACCCGATGCAGCGGATTATGCTGAAAGGTGAAATTACCAGCCCGATCAATCCAAAGCCGGGCTGTAGATTTGCGGCCCGTTGCCGTTATGCTGCCGAGATTTGCCAGCAGCCTCAAAAGCTGGAAGAGGTTGCGTCCAACCACTTTGTTTCTTGCTGCCGGGTCAAAGAGATATAATCCAAGCGATTAACCTTGAAGCAATTGCCGATGGCATGTCAGGAGGTTGTGTATGGGGATAAAAGAGCGGTTGATCCAACGGAATAATAAAATTAACGAAGAAACCGGAAAAGCTGGCGTCTGGCATAGTGTCTCCTATCATAGCCACTTTACAGGGTATGCGGAATATTATACACCAAAAAAGAATGGAAAAGGGGATAAAATTCAACGCGTATATGTTGGGGAGTATTATCGGCAGGAGCTAAGCCATACGCAACGCACTTTGCTTCTGCTTCTTTACGCGGTGCTCTTTTTCGGCGGAGCGGTTGCTTGCATATGGGGCGCGTGCATTCCGGTGGAGAGCAACTGGACTTGGTATGTCAATCTGCCGGAAGCGTTGACTTTGCCGTGCATATTCTGGACATTCCTCGCGCTGGTCTCTTATTTGTGCGCGGCACAGGAAATGAAGAAAGGGGCCTACCGCTTTGCGATCCGTGGCGTGCGAACAGGAGCGTTGCTTTCCGGCATCTGTCTGATGTCTTCGGCGGCTGCCACCGCGGTGTTTGTCAGCTTGAATCAAAACAACTACGACCCGCGGGAACTGCTTAGCATGGGTTTGCTGTTCGCGGCCGGATTGTCGATGCTCGTAATCCATCTGGGTGAGCGGCAGATTCAGTACACGGTGCTGGAAAACGACACGCCGCAGCCGCCAAGCGGCACGATTTTGTAACGCGCGCAAGGGTTATGAGCAATGCAATAGATACAGGGGATTGAGCATATGAGTGAACAGCGAAAATCCAAAAATAACTCGGACAAGATAATGGGAAAATCAGGTTTAAAGCGAATGGTACTTCAACTTCTATGGTCGATCGCTATCGTCGCTGCTTTCCTCGTCTTGTTTGGACGTATGTCGGCGAGCATCAATATTTCTTCTATCGAAAACGGTATTTCGTTAATTGATCCGGATGGCGGTGTTTACGAGGTAATCTATGTGGATATAGAGCTAATCCAGCTGATCGAGTTGCCGGAGGACTACGGCGCTTGTGTAGATGGAGAAACAAGCAAAGGGTTCAGTTATGGCCTTTGGCAAAACGACGAATGGGGGACCTATTCGCTTTGCGTTAAAAACTCCGTTGAAAAGGCTGTATTTATTTCCCAAAGCGGTAAAGCTCTGGTGTTCAATTATGAAGGAATCGCATCGACAGAAAGCTTTTATAATGCCATGTTGCAAGCAATGAGTGGTGAGAAGGAACAAAGTGTTGTGCACTGATAGAATGAAAGGGGCTAGAATGATGTCTGGAAAGATTTATGCGATTGTAGGAAACTGGGGGTTTTCTCCGGCTCCCAAGGGAATTACAACCTATGAATACCTCCCCGAGTCGGGTGATTTGAAGCTGATTGAAACGACCCGCCCGGATATTGCGGCCGGGCAGTTGTGTTTGGATCAGGAACGCAGCATTGTGTATGTATGTAATGAATGCGGTGAACGCCGTGGCGAGATCGGCGGCGGCGGTTACGTTTTAGCTTTCCGGTTTGATCCTAAATCCGGGACGTTGACCATGATGAATGAGAAGGATTCTCTTTGTCCGGAACCCGCCTACCTCTGCCTAGACAAATCTAAAAAGTATCTGCTGGCCTGCCATTGCTCTGATCCGTGGCATGTCACAAAGGTTGTAAAGCACGAGGATGGAACATTTTCCAACGAAGTTTTGTTTGACGATACCGGTTTGGTGCTGTTTCGCATCAATGACGACGGCAGTATCGGCGACGCCTGCGATATATCCATCACGAAGGGGACCGGCGGAAAAGGAATTAATTCCGAGGTGAATGTCGATCCGGTTTCTGGACACATTCAGCTGGTTCAGGTACTATCTCGCCTGCATTGCATTGTGCCTAGCCCGGACGGCGAGCTTTTCGTTGCCTGCGATAAGGGCATGGACTGCGTCTATACATATAACCTTGACCGGGAAAATGGAAAGCTGATTCAATTGGACCGCTTTGATACAAATCCAAAGGTGTTTCCGAGATATGCGGCATTCCATCCAACCATCCCGGTGTTTTATGCGAATAACGAGTTTGACCCGACATTAAACGGCTTTACTTACGACAAAGAAACGGGAAAGATAACGCAGTTTTGCAATGTTCCGTTGCTGTTTGAGGATCGGGGTCTCATGGATGGCAAGCCGGTTGGTGCCCAAGATATTTTGGTCGCACCTGACGGGAAAACGTTGTACTGTTCGCTTGTCGGCGTTCATAGCATCGCCGTTTTGCGTCTGGATCCGCAGGGGATTCCAACCTTGACGCAGGTCATTCCTTGCGGAGGGAATATGCCGCGCGCCATGCAGCTCTCGCCAGATGGCCGGTTCCTGTTCTCGGGCAACATGATCTCAGGCGATATTACGGCGTTCCACGTAATAGAGGATGGAAAGCTTTTGGATACCGGGAAAAAGACGGAAGCGGTTTCTCCCTCTGTCATCCGCTTCTTTGTCACGAAGTGATTACCCTGTTTTCTATAACAGCTTTTTACAACAGAAAGGAATGGCTATAAAAATGAAAAGAACTCTATCTATCCTCAGGGCGCTGGCGCTTTCAATTCCCTTCGCCGCTTGCGGTTCCTCTCCGGAAACCAGATCGGTCGTGGAGACGGCATCAGATCAGGCGAATGAAACGGGAAATAAGCAGGCGCCGGGCCAACTGATGGTCGGCGCCGACAAACAAGAACTGGTTCTTCCGGACGATTTCCTCCCGTACTATGGTTTTCGCGGTCGGAATTTCAGCACGGTAATCGATCCCCTTTACGCCCGCTGTGTTGCGCTGAACAATGGTGAGAACACCGCGCTTTTCGTTGCGATTGAATTAGGCGACGTTGGAGGAAAAGAACTTGAGGGCTGGCTTGCCGATATAGTAGAGGCGACCGGGATTTCGGAGGAGTATATCTATGTCCATGCCGTACATACGCACAGCGCTCCATATGCGGGAAGCGACATCCGCGAAGATGTTACCGATGTGGAAAAGAGCGATCAGTTTGCTGAGATCTGCGGTCAGGCGATCCTGACCGCCGTACAGAACTCCCTGGCAAATATGCAGGCGGCTACCATGAACTATGCCGCCGGCGAATGTTATATAAACGTTAACCGTAACTACAGATATACCGGCGACTTTAGCGGCGACATAAAGTCGGCTTTCTTAACGTGGCGCAATTATCAAAATGACTGCGATCATACCGTTCAAGTAATCAAGTTCGATGACATGGAAGGCAACACGATTGCTTACTGGACCAACTATGCTGTGCACAGTCTTGTTACATTCCATGTGTATGGCTGGGAAGACGACATGATGGCAATTACCGGGGATATTTCCGGCCGCTTGAGTACATATGTAGAGGAGCGGGATAAAGGCAGCGTTTGTATATTTACGATGGGAACCGCCGGTAATGCAATGCCCCGTTATGTGGGCGAGTATTGGAGCTTTGACGCGGAAGGCAACGCAACGACAGCGTATTTAACCGGTGAAGGCGCCGACCAGGTGTTGCAGGTGCAAGCCGACGAGCTTGGCGAAGCCGTTATCACTACGGTCCGCGGTATGGATAACGCCAACGCCGTTTCCGAAGTGACGATCGAAGCGTTACAGACAACCGTTTCTCTTCCCGGCAAGCAGAAGTGGACGGCAGGTAGTCCGACAGAAGCCCCGACCGGCACAGGAGAGTTTGAATATGATTTGGATGCCGACCCTCTCGACGTTGACCTTGGACTTCTGAAAGTTAACGATTTTGCTTTTGCAATGGTGGGCGCCGAAATAGTGACCAGTATCGGCTATGACATTCAGGAGACTCTGAACAGCAATGGCTGCAGTAACACGATGGTTGTCTCTCAGACGAACGGCTCCGCCCAATATATCAGCGATGACTATGGTTATGATAACTTTACGTTTGAAGGGGTAGCCTCTTGGGCCGCTCCCGGTGCTGATCAATATATTGTTGAAGGCTTGAATGACCTGCTCAGCAACATGAACGGATAGGATACAGTTCGAAAACAAAATTCATTCTGTTATGTAATCAATCCCCTGGAAATAGGAATTGACTATTCGCAAATGCTAAAATATAATCCAGATAGAGCTTTATAAATATGGAAATATTGAAAAAGCATTTTTGCCCTGCTTCAAAGTGACACTTGGGAAGCTGGCACATATGGAGCATAACCTTATTATTATATTTTACTATAAATGCAGCCTCTTTTCAAAGTGGCACAGTAGGAAATCTTTTAAGTGAAAATCCATCGCATAGGTGAGTTAGCGCTAATATTGTGGACAATAAAACAAATATAATCTCAGGAGCGTGGAAAAGTGGAGCACATTATCACAAGGAGACCTGAATTGAGCCCGGAAGAGCGGAAACTGCCGCTGTCAAAGTATTATAATTTGCCGCTGTATGCACTTGGCCCCCGTGAGAAAGAGCTTATCGAACGTGGGTGTCCAGCTGATCCGGGCAAAGCCATTATGCCGGGGAACTGGCTTGCATTGCTGCAACCGACAGGATATACCGATTTTGAGTATGGCTACTGTAAGATGCCGGATGGTACCGCCTACATAGCGGTCTATACTGTATACCCCAGATGTACGCCGCAAATGCTGGCATGGTATTTCCGTTGGATGAACATACCGCCAAAGGATCAGCCCACCGGCCCTGACGGATACGATAACATAAAGTACAAAATATGGAACCCTGCGGATCATGTAGGTCACGGTTTTGTAAACGGCAAAGACAAATATGACGGCATCTGGACGGTGGAATCCTTGGATTTGGGCGCCGGAGAGCCGAAAACCTACACGATCCGCAACGCGATCAACTTAAAAGACTTCGGCCTTACCGACGAAAAGGAAAAGAAACTAAACGATGCCGGTTGCTATGTGGATTGCGCTTATGAGACCTTCCATACCATGGACGCCGAGCACAAAAGGCTTGGCGGCATGCATCTGTGCCTGACCCTGTCCCGCCAGAGTCCGCTGGGTTTTATGGAGAAGTGCACCCGGGAATGGATCGGATATGGAGTAAAAGACGGTAAAATAGTCCGCGACGAGACAACGCCGGGATACATGTTCAGCGATGAATATTTGAAAAAGGTGATAACCCACAGCACGGTAGAAGCTCAACAGCTTGGCGTGTTCCTCGCAGATCTGTATGCGGAATATCACGACAAGCCGGACGACGCAAACTGATTTCAGTTTGGCATGGAAATAAATGAAAGAAGGGTATCATAAAAATGAAAAAGCTTATCGCAATTATACTTTCAGTACTTATGCTTGTTTGCGTATGCTCAGGCTGCGGAAGCTCAACTGAAAGCGCCTCGCCGGGCGCGGGCAGCGCTTCATCGAGCGCGGGCAATGTTTCGTCGGACTCAGGTGGCGACGCGGTAAATGTTGAAAAGAAGGTCGTTGTGGGCGTAGGTTCCGATCCCGAAACCCTGACGCCGTATTCATCGCTTTACGGCGACCGTTACGCTATGCTGTGCATGATATATCAGCCCCTGGTGTGCCTTGTCGGCAATGAACCGGTCAATGTTCTGATCAGCGGTTATGACCAAGTCGATGCGCACACCTACAATCTGCAGCTGTTCGACAACATATACGACACAGACGGCAACCACTTCACCGCCAGTGACGTTGTATTCTGCTACGAGAAAGCGATAGAGACAGGAAACTTCAGTAAGCTGGGTTCTATCGAAAGCGTCAAGGCGCTTGACGATTACACGGTTGAATTCAAATTCACCGACGCCTTGGTGTTCGGCCAGACCGAAGTGATTTTTTCCATTGTATTTATGGTAACGCAAAAGGCATACGAAGCTTCTCCCGACCAGATGGCGACTACCCCCGTGGGAACAACCGGATACGTGCTCGATAAATATGTCGAGGGCTCCAGTCTCACCTTTACCAAGGCAGAGAGCGGATACTGGCAAACCGCAAAGGAAGGCGAAGCCGGCTATGTCGCCATGTATGACGCCAATAAGCTTGATACCGTCGAATACCATTTTATTTCCGAACCGTCGCAGATTGCTATCGCCCTTGAAACAGGAAATATCGATATCGCGGGAAGAATCTCCGCCATGGATATGGACTTGTTCGCAGAGGGTGGCCCATCTCATGACGGCTTTACGACCTACGATATCACCGGGCTGTTCTACTCCATCACTCCGAACTGTGCCGACGAAGAAGAGCTTAGTAACATCAATATGCGCAAGGCCATTATGTACGCTTTTGACGCGCAAAGCATCGTGGACGGCACTTTCGATGGACAGGGCGTCGCTTCTAAGGCCATGAATACCCCTAACAGGCTGGACTACGACCCTAAGTATGACTCTGCCGATTATTTCGATTACAATATGGACCTTGCCATGGAATATCTGCAAAAATACTATGACGAGACGGGCAAGTCCGCGTCCGATGTTACGATTACGATCCTTGTCGTAAACGACTCCTATCTGGAAAAGATGGCTGAAATCATGCAGACATATATCCTAAAGCTGGGGATCAATTGCGAAATATCCAGCTTAGACAGCGTTACCCGCAAAACCATCAGAAATTCCAGAGAGGGGTGGGATTTGGCCATTGCCGGCACCACCTGTTATGATCTGTATGTCGCCGATATGTGGGATATGCAGTTCAATGCGGCCAAAAGCGCCACGGGAAGCGCCGGCGGTTGGGTGTTCGACGATCATCTACAGGAACTACTGATTGCGGCAACTTCTCCGGCCACTCATTCAATCGAAACCGTCAACGCTTTCCAGGATTATATGAACGAGCAGTGTTATGCGATCGGTCTGTGCATAGGCGAATATCACTTGGCCTGCGCAAATTGGGTCACAGACCTAAAAACGGGAGTATATAACGAAATTTCTCCCCTCTCCTGTACCTACGACTGGTCCGCTAAATAGGGAAAGTTCTTTGTAAAGCATGAAGCGCCGCCGTCGTCGCGGATGGAAATCACCTGCGGCGTGGCGGCGCCGAATTTTATCCCAATAGAAAGTAATTTATGAGTTAGAAGACTGAGGGTAGATATATGATCAGATTTATCACAAAAAGGATTATCCTTATGATACCCGTGGTCGTAATCGTCTCGATTCTTATCTTTTCCATTATGTATTTTTCACCCGGGGATCCGGTTGAAGTCATATTGGGTGGCAAGGCGACGGATGTTGAGATTGCGGCCAAAAGGGCGGAGATGGGGCTGGATGAGCCATTTATCGTACAGCTTGGCGATTTCCTCTACAAATTCTTCTTTAAAATGGATCTTGGAAGATCATACATAACCCAGAAAAGCGTTTGGGGCGAAATAATGGTCAGATTCCCACGCACCCTGATGTTCGCCGTGGGATGTATGGTACTGAGCGTGGTCGTAGGCGTGCCGCTGGGCGTGACCGCCGCCGTTCACCGCAACACATGGATTGACAGAACCTGTATGGTTTTCGCTTTGCTGGGAATTTCGCTTCCCGAGTTTTGGCTTGCGATGCAGCTCGTGATCATATTCGCACTAAAATTGGGCTGGCTTCCGGCCTATGGTATAGGCGGACCGCAATACTACGTCCTGCCGGTCATTGCGGGGTCGGTACACGGCATCGCGAAACAGGCGCGGCAAACGCGCTCCAGTATGCTGGAGGTCATCAGGTCGGACTATGTAACAACGGCAAGGGCAAAGGGGCATTCCGAGACCACAATATTGTACAAGCACGCGCTGCCGAACGCCCTGATACCGGTCGTTCAGGTTCTGGGCAACAATTTCGCTATAAGTTTGGGCGGGGCGTTGATATTAGAAAACGTATTTTCCATACCCGGAATCGGCACCTATCTGACGGCGGGCATAGCTGCCCGTGACTATCCGATTGTACGCGGATGTGTGATATTTCTCGCATTGGTGTTTAGCATAATCATGCTGCTGGTGGATTTGGCTTTCGCATTTATTGATCCGCGTATAAAGGCTCAGTACGAAAAACAAGGCGCAAAGCGGAAAGCAACGGGGAGGGAAATCAATGTATAAGAATGGAATGCTGCGCAATTCGCCCTCAAATGAACTCATCAAAAAAGAAAGCCAGTTTAGAGCCATTATGAAACGGCTTTCCAAAAACTGGTTTGCCGCCGTTGGCCTAGTTATAATCATTATTTTTATCATCCTTGCCATATTGGGGCCGACATTCGCGCCTTATGACTATATGGAAATGGATATATCCAACAAATTTGCTCCGTCATCGTCGTCGCACCTATTAGGCACCGACGACCTTGGACGCGATATATTCAGCCGTCTGCTATACGGCGCGCGATACTCCCTTGGGCTGGGGTTCGCGGGCCAAATATTCCAGCTGACTATCGGCACGTTTCTGGGCTGTATCGCGGGGTACTACGGTGGCAAGTCGGAAGAACTGATTATGCGTTTCTGCGATATAATCCAAGCCATACCGAATATCCTGCTTGCCGTCATTGTTTCCGCGGCTTTGGGCACAGGATTTATGAATACGGTCATAGCGTTGGGCGTCGGTCACATAGCAGGCAGTTGCCGAATTATCCGCGCACAATTCCTGCCGCTTCGAGAACAGGAATTTGTTGAGGCTGAAAAATCTATAAACTGTTCGAATTTTCGGGTGATTTTCAGACATATCCTTCCGAACGCAATATCTCCCTTAATTGTTATAACGACGATGGGGGTGGGAGGATGTATCATGTCCGCGGCAGGTCTGAGCTATCTTGGTCTTGGCGTGCAGCCTCCGACGCCGGAATGGGGAGCCATGCTTACCGCTTCCCGCGAATATATGCGACATTATCCGAATTTGATTTTGTATCCGGGTCTCTGCATAGCTATCGTTGTACTGGCGTTGAACCTGTTGGGCGACGGCCTGCGGGATGCATTAGACCCGAAACTGAAAAACTGATGGAAAGGTGAACTGATGATGAAGGAAAACATTGAAGAACAAGACGCCGAAACGTTATTGTCGGTGAAGGACCTTGTTGTCGAATACACATCGGACAACCGAATAATCCATGCAGTCAATAATGTCTGTTTTGATATGAAACGCGGTGAAACGCTTGGGCTCGTCGGAGAAACAGGCGCTGGAAAGACCACAATCGCAAAATCAATCCTGCGTATTTTGCCGGATCCTCCCGCAAAAATAAGGCGCGGTGAGATTCTATTTAACGGCAAGGACATCCTAAAGATGGAAGGAAGCGAATTGCGCAGCATTCGAGGACATAAAATTTCCATGGTGTTTCAAGACCCGATGACCTCCCTCAACCCGGTCATACGCGTTGGCAGTCAGATTGCCGATGTATTCATGCTGCACAGGAAGCTGAATAAACGCGACGCGGAAAGGGAAGCTGTTAAAATGCTTGAACTTGTAGGCATCCCGGCGGACCGCGCCCGTGAATTTCCCCATCAGTTTTCGGGCGGTATGAAGCAGCGCGTTGTTATTGCCATGGCGTTGGCATGCGACCCTGAACTCCTGTTGGCAGACGAGCCTACGACGGCATTGGATGTGACGATTCAGGCGCAGGTGCTGAATATGATCAGCTCGCTAAAGGAAGAGAAAAACACGTCCATGATTCTAATTACCCACGATCTCGGCATCGTTGCCGAGGTATGCGACAAGATAGCGGTCGTGTATGCCGGCGAAATCATTGAATTCGGCTCTAAGGAAGAAATCTTTCTTACCCCAAGTCATCCCTATACGATTGGACTGTTTGGCGCGCTCCCCGATTTGGACAGCGACGTGGAAAGATTGGATCCCATAGATGGCTTTCCGCCGGACCCGTCCGACCTTCCGGACGGATGCAGGTTCAGCCCGCGCTGTCCGCATACTCAGGAGGATTGCAAGGAAGGCGGCATGGAAAGCGTACAACTCCACGGAACGCATACGTGCCGTTGCAGGCACATAAACCGCGTTGCCGCAAAGGAGGGCAGTTATGTCTAATCTTGTCGAGGTAAAGAATCTAAAAAAACATTTTAACACTCCAAAAGGGCTGCTTCATGCCGTAGACGGCGTTTCCATGTCCATTGAGCAGGCAACCACAATGGGTGTCGTCGGGGAATCCGGCTGCGGCAAGTCTACGTTCGGACGGGTGATTATCCATCTGCACGAAAGCACCGATGGGCAGATATTCTTTGAGGGCAAGGATGTAACGCATGTCACCGCCAAGGAACTGTTCGCGTTAAGGCAGAACATGCAGATAATATTTCAAGATCCATATTCCTCTCTGGATCCACGCATGACCGTTGAGGACACACTGAAAGAGCCGTTGGCTTTGTCAAAACGATTCCCCAAAAAAGAATTGGATAAGGAAGTCAAGCGCGTAATGGACATGGTAGGCATTGCGCCTCGCTTAAGAACGTCGTATCCTCATGAGCTGGATGGCGGTCGACGCCAGAGGGTCGGGATAGGGCGCGCTTTGGCCTTGAATCCGAAATTTGTGGTCTGTGATGAGCCTGTATCGGCTCTGGACGTATCTATTCAGGCGCAGGTACTTAATCTGCTGATGGATCTACAAAAGGAATACGGATTGACATACCTGTTCGTGACGCACGATCTGTCGGTGGTGCGTCACATTTCTCATAAAATCAGCGTGATGTATTTGGGTCAGCTTGTAGAAACCAGCCCGTCAAAGGAGCTGTTCAAGAAACCGCTGCACCCCTATACAAAGGCATTGCTTTCCGCAATTCCATCCACGGATATTTTAAAGAAAAAAGAGCTTATCACAATGAAAGGGGAATTGACGTCGCCGATTAACCCCAAGCCCGGCTGCAGATTTGTCGCCCGCTGTTCCTATGCTAGGGACGAATGCTTGAAGCCGCAGCGTCTTGAAGAGATTTTTCCAAGCCATTTCGTATCATGCTGCCGCGTAAAAGAAATCAATCTCAATTTGGCTGAGGCTGATGGACGGAAAAATGCACTTGTGGATGGATAGGTTAGGGCATTATGAACGGCAGAATCGTTCGCCTTGCTTTCATCTTTCGTTCGTTTTACCGTACACAGCAATAAAACAGAAGCGAGATTGGAGTAAAAGAAAAAATAAGCGACATGAAAACCGGTCAGGAGTAGAAGCAAGTCGGCGACATTACATTGGAATAGAGACCATCCCGAGTTTTGTGTAAAGCCTCCAACTGGTGTAGAATAGAAGCACCGGATGGAGGTTTTTATTATACCAAAGAAGAATCCCGAGAGAGAAGCGAAGCGACAGCGGCACAAGGAATTGACGGAATTTTTGGACAGCGTCGGGGTCAGCGATGTCGCCGGAGTACAGGCGCTGTTCAAGGATTTGGTCAGCTCAGTGCTGCAAAACGGCCTGGAGGGGGCGCTTGAGGAAGAATTGGGC
>Ga0153972_1000154_pt1 | contig 19968 bp, 20 predicted proteins | sample TSGA056MetaG_FD_104732 | JGI IMG/M metagenome (GOLD analysis project Ga0153972, IMG submission 104732) | Attine ant fungus gardens microbial communities from Georgia, USA - TSGA056 MetaG | ecosystem: Host-associated > Fungi > Mycelium > Unclassified | place: USA: Georgia, George L Smith State...
ATCTCCAAGCGCAGCCGCCCCCAAAAGAGCGTCCATAACCGCATGGGTCAAAACATCGGCATCGGAGTGCCCCAAAAGTCCCTTTTCGAATGGAATCGTGACTCCGCCCAGAACCAGTTTTCTGCCTTCTGCCAGTTTATGCACATCATAGCCGTGGCCGATATGGGGCAGGGCGCTTTTATTCAATCCGAAACCGGTTTTCACTGTGCCGCCTCCCGTTTGCTAAGGATTGCCGATGCTATATCTATATCAATCGGTGTTGTAATCTTAATGTTTTCCTCGCTGCCTTCTGTTAAATGGATTCGTGCGCCGATTGCTTCGGCGGCAGCGCAATCGTCGCTGCATTGAAGCTCATTTTGAACCGCCGAGGTAAGCGCACCCTTTATTATATCCGCATTAAAGGCTTGAGGTGTCTGGATTTGGCGCAAATTTTCTCTAGGGATGGTCTTGTCTACAATGCCATTTTGCACAAGCTTTATTGTATCCTTAACGGCAATCGCAGGGGCTGCTGCGCCATATAAAATAGCTACATGTACTGCGCCATCGATAATCTCCTGCGAGACAAGGGGTCTGGCAGCATCGTGAATCAGAATTATCTCGGCATTCTTTGCGCATTCCACTGCTCCTGCAAGGGCGGATTTTGTTCTTGTGTCACCGCCACGGACAATTTTTTTGAGCTTTTTAGGTTGCATCAAAACGCATTCATCGGCAATTTCCGTCATGCGTTCGGCATGGGTGACAAGGATAATCTCATCAATGCTATCGTTTTGCTCAAATGCGGATAGTGACCACTCTAAAACGCTTTTGCCTGCAAGAGGCTCCAGGATTTTATCTCTTCCAAAGCGTGTGCAATTGCCCGCTGCAACTACAACAACGCTGCAACGGACATGCTTTTGCTTTCTTATTTTGCCAGATTGTTTTGACATACGAAAGCTCCTTATTATTAGCTTTTTTGCAGTATAGCTTCAATTTCTTCGTAGTTCTTATCAAGCGAAAGCATCATCTCTGAAATAAAAATCTGCTTTGCGCTGGAGTACAGCTTACGCTCACCTGTTGAAAGACCCTTTTCCCCGTCTCTTACGGCAAGCGACTTTAAAACGAAAAGCACCTGTCTAAGGTCGCCGCTTTTAATCATTTCAAAATTCTCCCGGAATCTCTTGTTCCAGTTAAGCGATATATCAACCTCAATTTCGTCGGCATTTTTGATAATGTCCTCTGCCTCTTTTTTCTTCAGTATTGGTCTGATGCCGATTTTTTCGCATGAGTTCACGGGAATCATTATACGCATATTTCCATGGGGGATAATCATGATGTAATACTCAATATCATCTCCGCTAACGTTCCGCACTTCAATTTCGCTTATTGCTCCGGCCCCATGTAATGGGTGGGAGATTTTGTCCCCAATATTATACTTCATCATTTCCTCCGAAAAGCATTCGTGCGGTTAATTGCCTTAATGTAAATTAGTATACCACAAAGATGCCCTTTTTTCAAGACAAACACATTTGCACAAAAAATGAATACTTTTTTTGAAAGTAGGGATAATAATTCTAAGTGATAATGTCACGAAATTATTATGGAAAGGAAACAACACACATGACACCAAAAGAAGTTCTCTATGTAGACGATGCCCTTGCACATTCACAGTTCCTCATGACCCAGTGCCAGGACGCAGCAAACACGCTACAGGATGCCACGCTCAAACAGCAGGCAACCTGCCTTATCCAGAAGAATCAGCAGATTTTCAATCAATTTTTCACACTAGTATAGGAGGCAAACGCAATGGATGACAAGAACATTATGGAGAATATCCTCCAAACAACAAAGGGCGCTTGCGATCTTTATCTTCACGGCTCAATAGAGTCCTGCACACCGAACGTAAAGAGTGTATTTAACACAGCCCTGAACAACTGCCTTGCAATGAAGGATGAGGTTTTTACACAGATGAGCAACAAGGGCTGGTATCCAGTGACACAGGCCCCTCAGCAGCAGCTTGACCAGGTAAAGCAGAAATATTCCGCAGCGCAGGGCTAAATTATTACTCCGGCACTTAAAAATAGGAATAATATAATGGGCGAAGGATTACCTTCGCCCATTTCCCACATTTTGCACTTGCGCATTACATAGAAATCCTTTAAAATAAGCAACATTGAATGCAATCGCATTCGATAAGGGCCAAGCTTACAAAGAAAAATGATGCGCTCAACTCGACTGGAGAAATCCAGTCGTTTTTTATTTCCTTCTTAAGAATATTTTACTTCCTGCGACGCAAGATACTATTACATTGATTTACACAGGAGGTAATAATATGAATAAAAAACTTAAAAGAAGCATTATATCCACTTCAATTGTTCTGAGCATAGCATTAATTGCAAGCGTCGCCGCTCTTGCACAGTCGCCCATTGCTGAAAATCTTGAAATCACGACCTATCGCGACGTATCAGTTGGCGGCATGCTCTGCGCAATCGACCCCGACGGCGACACAGTCACCTTCGAGATCACAACAGACCCAACCAAGGGTGTAATTGAGCTTGCGGAAGATGGCGCATTTGTCTACACGCCAAACGACGGCAAAAAGGGCAAGGACTACTTTGGCTACCGTGCCACCGACAGCGAGGGCAACGTTTCCCAAGAGGGCACAGTAATCATCAAAATTGAAAAGCAGAAAACCAAGGTGACCTACTCCGACCTTGACGGCTCGGCAAGCGGCTATGCCGCAACAATGCTTGCAGAGCAGGGCATCTTTATCGGCGAAAACCTTGCAGGAGAATATGTGTTTAACCCGGACAACTCCGTCACAAGAGCGGAATTTCTTGCAATGTGTATGGAAATTGCCGATTCAGAGCTTCTCACAGGAGTTACTTCCACTGGCTTTGCAGACGATGTTGACATTCCCGCATGGGCAAAGCCATATGTCAGCACAGCCCTGAAATGCGGTGTAATCTCAGGATACGCTATCGACGAAACAGGCGCAGTGTTCAAGCCTAACCGATATATCACCGTCTCCGAGGCCGCCGTCATCCTTGACTCGGTGGTTGACCTGACCGACGTTACAACAGGCGCCTATGAAACTATTCCAACATGGGCAGCACAGTCCGCCGCAAACCTGGCCGCCTGCAACATCGGCCCGTCATCGAGCATGTATCTATACAATGAAACACTCACCCGCGCAGACGCTGCGCAAATGCTTGTTGCCGCAATGTCAGTTTTGTCCGCAAGATAAGCACACAAAGAAAAAAGCAGTATCGCCAAAGGCGATGCTGCTTTCGTTTTATGGACTGATTATTCGGCTTCTTCCGGAGTAACGCCGCTGGCTTCGCCGGTTTCAGAAATCTCGAAAACAAGTGCGTCAGCCTCCGGCTTTGCTGCAACCGGGGCAACTTCTCCGTCCTCAGCTTTTTCGGGAGCTGGAGCCGGCTCGCTCAAAGCACGGATGCTAAGTGAAACCTTTTTCTTATCCTCGTCAATCGCGGTAATCTTTGCGCTGACGGTTTCGCCAACTGTAAGAACCTCATCAGGCTTGCCGATGCGGCGGTCTGCAATCTGGGAAATATGAATAAGACCGTCAACACCCTCAACAATTTCAGCAAATGCGCCAAAGCTCATAAGCTTAACAATCTTGACACTTGCAATGTCATTAACCTTGTATGTGCTGGTAAACACAGTCCAAGGATCGCCGCTAGGGTCTTTATAGCCAAGGGAAATCTTGCGATTATCCTTATCAAAGCTGATAACATATACATCAATAGCATCGCCAACGGAAAGAATGTCAGCAGGATTGCCAACACGCTTCCAGCTGAGCTCGGAAACGTGAACCATGCCGTCAACTCCGCCAATATCGACAAATGCGCCATAGCTTGTAAGGGACTTAACAATACCCTTGTAAGGCTTGCCATTCTCAATTTCGTTCCAGACAAGCTCCGCTTTTTCCTTGCGCTCCTTGGCGGAAACAGCACGGATAGAACCGACAATTCTCTTGCGGCCACGGTTAACCTCTGTGATTTTCAGGCGAACCTTCTGCTTAAGCAGCTGGCTCATTTCAGCCTCTCTCGGAAGACCCGACTGGGAAGCAGGAACAAAAACACGAAGTCCCTTGATGGTGACAACGACGCCGCCCTTGTTATCTTCTGTAACGACGCCTTCAAGCACTGTGCCGTCTTCAACGGCAGCCTCAACAACTTCCCATGTCTTGGCAGCATCCAAACGGCGCTTTGAAAGCATAACTGTGCCCTCAACGTCGTTAACACGAACTACGCAAGCTTCAATGGTGTCGCCGACGTGGATAACATCTTCCGGCTTAGCGTCAGAATCGTCCATGAAATCTTCCATCGGGATATAGCCTGAGTGCTTTATACCAAGATCAACGCTGATTTCGGTAGGCGTAATCGCCGCAACTATTCCTTTTACGGTTTCTCCATTATATATAGTCTTTATAGAACTTTCGAGAAGTGCTTCGAAGCTCTCCTCCTCTTCTATAGGCTGGGCATTTTCAGTTACAGGGGTGCTGATCTCCTCAATTTTTTCATCAGCTGGCATTTTAATCTCGTCGCACATTGTTTGTTTAACCTCCTTCAATATCCACGCAGGCACCGACGCTCCGCTGACAACTCCAACCGTTTCCGGTGTTTCCAGAAGACTTGTGTCAAGCTCTTTTGCGTTCTCTATAAATTGCACCTGTGGGCAATGCTCCCTGCAAATTTTGGCAAGACCCGCGCTGTTGGCGCTGTGCTTTCCGCCGACAACGACCATTGCGTCACACTGTCTTGACAGCTTGTCCGCTTCTTCTTGCCTTATTTGCGTAGCAGTACATATTGTATCAAATACTTCGCAATTTGTATACAGCTTTTTTATTAATTTTTTCGAAACATCAAATATACTTTTCGTAAACGTTGTTTGGAAAACAACTGTTAAAGGCTCCGATTTGCGGCTCTTATCCTCCTTGCTCCATGCCTCAAGCTCCTCGGGACCGCTGAAAACAAGTGTATTTTCGCATCTTGTCTTGCTTGCGCTAACCTCAGGATGCTCAGCGTTTCCAATAATTATCGGTCGCCTGCCATTTTCTGCGCACTGCGCAATAATGTTGTGGATTCTCTTCACGTGAGGACAGGTGGTGTCAATAATTTCTGCACCCGATGATAAAAGCTCTCTCTCAAGCTCTGATGAAACCCCATGCGAGCGAATAATAAACACAGCCCCGGGCGAAAGCCCCTCAAGCGAATTAATATCAGACAGCCCCTTTTGTCTTAGCCTGTCCATCTCTTCAGTGTTATGGATAATTTCGCCCATGCAGTACACATCGGGGCGGCTTTCAAGGGCCTTATCCGCCATGTCGATACAGCGCTTAACCCCGTAGCAATAGCCAGTGTTATCGGCAAAAATCACCTTCTTCATGCTGTTTCACCGCTCATTGCGTTAATTATTCGCATCAAATCATCTGCTATCTCGTCATAACCGCCATTAGATGGCTTCTTAATAAAAATCGGGTCGCCGATTGTAATTTTAACACGGTGGAAAATGCGCTTGCTTCTCGGCAAATGTACCGGCACAACCGGAACACCGAACCGTGATGCAAGGCGGACAGCTCCGCTTTTTGCGGCAACGGACTCATCGCTCGAAACCCTTGTTCCCTCCGGGAACATCAAAATTTTCTCGCCGTCTTTAAGAAACTTCATCGCCGTTCTGACGCTCTGAGTGTCGTTAACGCTTCTGTCAACCGGGAAGGCATCTAAGTGCCTAAGCGCAAAGCCCACAATGGGAACTTTAAAAAGCTCCTTCTTTGCCATAAAGTGAATATAGTGATCCTTCCCCAGAGCTATCGCAATCAAAATCGGGTCAATATAGCTTGAGTGGTTTCCGCAGATAATAACAGGCCCTTGCGGAACTTTTTCTCGTCCAATAACCTTATACGGATAAAGTAACTTGCAAAGCGGCCGCAACAAAATGAAAAATATGAAGTAATAAAATTTCCTCATAGATCGAATCTCTCCCTTATGATTCCTGCCAAAAGCTCAAAGCTCTCTTCAAAATCGAGCTTAGTTGTGTCCGCAATAACGGAATCCTCCGCAGGCTTAAGCGGCGCCAGAGTCCTGTGCGAGTCCTGATAGTCACGATACTGCATATCCTTCAAAACCTCTTCAAAGGTTGTCTTAGTGCCTTTTTCAAGAAGCTCCTTCAGGCGTCTGCCTGCACGAACCTCCTGCTCTGCGGTAAGGAAAATTTTAAGCGCTGCATCAGGTAAAACCACAGTTCCTATATCCCTGCCGTCCATAACAACATCATACCTTGTTGCCAAATCCCTTTGCATTTGCAAAAGAAATTCTCTAACCCTTGGCATTGCGGAAACATCGCTTGCATAAATGGAGCTTTGGGGCGTACGAATCCGGTCGGAAACATCCTCGCCGCAAAGCAGCATCCTCTGCTTGCCTGCGTCATCATAGCCTATGTCAATTTTTATGTCCGGCAGAACAGATGCTACGCCCTCCTCGTCCTTGGAGGCAATGCCTGCCTCCTGTACGGCAAGTCCCACCGTGCGGTATATTGCTCCCGTGTCAACATATACAAAGCCGAATGCCTCGGCTATTCTTAATGCAAGCGTACTTTTGCCTGCCCCTGACGGGCCGTCAATGGCTATGGTTTTCATTGTCATGTAAGTACTCCTCTTGTTAATCATTGTCGGGACAAACGCTCTGCCCTGCAGTATAGCCTGTTGACCATGCAATCTGAAGGTTGAATCCCCCCGTGTATGCGTCAACATCAATAACCTCACCTGCAAAATACAGTCCTGTTACAAGCTTCGACTGCATCGTGCGCGGGTCAATCTCACGAACGTCAACTCCACCGCTTGTCACAACCGCTTCGGCGATTGACCTCGTATCCGTAATATTTACCGTGAAATTCTTAAAAAGTGACAAAAGCTTTTTTCTCTGCTGCCTTGTAACAGAGTGTACCAAAGTTTCGGGGTCAATTCCGCTTCTTGCAACAAGTATAGGCACCAGTGACCTTGGCGCAAGTCCGTTTAAGGCGTTCTTGAATTTGCTGTTTGCGTTTTTCTCAAAGTCACGCAGCAGCCTCGCATCAAGCTTTTCCTCGTCAAGCGCAGGCTTTAAGTCGATTGAATACTTATAATTGCCCGGCTCCATGCCCCTAAGATGTGAGCTTGCCGACAGAACCAGCGGCCCTGTAATTCCAAAGCCGGCAAAAAGCATTTCGCCAAGCTCCGAGAAAACCGTTTTGCCTTTGCTATCATACACCGAAAGTGAAACATTTTTCAAGGAAAGCCCCTGAAGCTCTTTGCAAAAAGCATCGCTGCTATTTAGCGGCACAAGCGACGGCTTAATTTCCGTAACCGTGTGTCCAAGCCTTCTCGCAAAATCAAATCCGTCGCCTGTCGAGCCGGTCAGCGGATAGCTCATGCCGCCTGTGCAAATAATTGCGGCTTTGCACAAAAACTCGGTATTTTCGGTTTTCACCGAGGTAACATTCCCATCCGAAACGGCAATGTCTGCTGCTGTGTCCTCATAAAGCTTAACGCCGTTTCGCTTCATATATCTTTCAAGCGCCCTTGCAACATCGTGCGCATTGTCGGACTGGGGAAAAACACGATTGCCACGTTCAGTTTTAAGTGGAACGCCAATGCTTTTGAAAAGCTCCATAGTGTCCTGCGGCGAAAGCCTATTGAGTGCGCTAAAGAGAAACTTGCCGTTTCTCGGCACATTTTGCATGAAGGCTTTAATATCGCAGTTGTTTGTCAAATTGCATCGGCCCTTGCCCGTTATACGCAGCTTTTTGCCGCAAAAAGGCTGGGACTCAATGACCGTAACATCAAGCCCTCGAAGCGCTGCAACGGCGGAGGCAAGCATTCCAGCCGCTCCTCCGCCGATTATAACTACATCAGTGCTCACTTGTTTCATAAACTTCATAATCCGCCCAAATCGTCTCAAGACGCTTGAAGGTGTCGGATATGTTCTCCCTTGATTTAATCCCGATAGATACGATAAGCGCATTTATCATACTAAGCGGTGCTACCAGCGAATCCACGAATGAGACCATGTCGCTTTTGGCAAACAAAAGCGTATCGGCAATGCCCATAAACGGCGAGTTATCGCTGTCGGTAATGCCCACAACCTTTGCGCCCGTGCTCTTTGCAAATTTCATAGCCTTAACCGTTCTGCTTGAATACCTGGGGAAGCTTATTCCAACGAAAACATCGCCCTCTTTAATTCTTAAAATCTGCTCATAAACCTCGCTTACGGCGGTGTCATGAATTATGTGCACATTCTCAAGTAACAAGTTAAGGTAAAAACCCATAAAATTCGCAAGACAGGTTGAAGACCTCATACCGACGATGTAAACATGCTTGGCTTCCAAAATCGTGTTGACCGCCTCGTCAAAGGCCTTGTCGTCGCACTCATTGAGGGTTGTTTGAAGCTTTTCCATATCGGCGCAAAGAACACTTTTAAGGATATGCCCATCGTCCATCATTTCCCGGGCAACCTCAATTCGCTGGACAGAGGTAAGTCGGTTGCGAATCATCTCCTGCATTGCCTTGCGCATGCTGGGGTAACCGTCGTACCCAAGCTCAGCAGCAAATCTCACGACGGTGGACTCGCTGACACAAACGGTCTTGCCAAGCCGTCCTGCCGTCATGAAAGCTGCCTTATCGTAGTTGTCGCATATATATTTCGCAATTTTGCGCTGTCCCTTTGAAAAATTGTTATCTTCATTGGACAAGATAGTTAAAATATCCTTCTCCATGTTAGTATCCTTCACTAATACTCATTTGTGTGTCCATAATACCTTCGGACACCCAAAAATGCAAGCTTTTATTGCATGAATCAGCAAATTCTGGAGAGATATTTCCATTTTAGCAGTCTATAGAGACTCTAAATGATTTTTTTCAGCGCATGAATTTCATTTTCCGTCAGATACCGCCACTGACCCGGACGCAGCTGCCCGAGGCCGAGACTGTCCTCCGCAATGCGGCGAAGTTTGCGAATTTTAAGACCTGCCAAATCGCACATTTTGCGAATTTGACGGTTGCGTCCTTCCTTGATTGTGATGTTAAGAACGTATTTTTCGCCCTGTACATCCCGGACCTCAACCTTTGCAGGTACGATTTTGTATCCGTCAATTTCAAGGGCAGAGCGCAAAATGGCAAGCTCCGCATTTATATTCTTACCGATTGCTGTGACCTCATAAACCTTGGTTTTCTCATTAGACGGGTGCATGAGCCTGTTTGCAAGCTCTCCGTCATCTGTCATGATAAGAAGCCCCTCGGTTTCCATGTCAAGCCTGCCGACAGGATAAAGGCGTACGCCTGCATCCTTGACCAAATCGGCAACAGTATTTCTTCCCTTTTCGTCGGACATTGTTGTTACATAGCCCCTCGGCTTGTTCAGCATTATGTAGGTGTTGGCTTTCACCTTGCTGATTTCCTTGCCGTCAACGCAGATTTTGTCAACACTTGTTTCGGCGGTCTGTCCCAAATAAGCACGCTCGCCGTTAACCGTAACTCTTCCCTCTTCAATAAGGCGTTCGGCCGCGCGTCTTGATGCAACGCCGGCGGCCGATATAATTTTCTGTAATCTTTCAGCCATAAAAATGACTCCTTTATCTCTTTATAATTCGCTATCCCATAGGGTAATAAACGCCGAACCTACAAGATAGGTACCAAGCTCTTTTAAATCGCTCCCATGGAGTGAAGATATTGTTCTCGTCTGTAAAAACTGTGTGCGAATAGATTATGTCAACCGTGTCATAAAGCTGTCCGTCAACATAAACATCAACGCTTCCGGCCTTTTCCCCGGCCTTAACCGTTGCAAAAACAAACTTAGGCAAAAATACCTGTTTTGAAGTCCGGCTCTTTCCTTCAATAACAAGCCCATTAACCTCCGGCTCAACCTGAACATATTCGCTCATGCCCGAAATAACGGGAATCTTCGCCTGCTCATCCGATAGAAGCTTAACAAACGAATAGTTATTAAACGCCCAATCATACAGCTTAATATGATCGTCCCAATCATCGGGAGCAGTAATCGTCACGCAAATAAGTGTCATGCCGTCGCGCTGCGCAACGGAAACAAGCGTTCTGCCCGCTGCTATGGTATAGCCTGTTTTGCCGCCAATGCAACCCTCGCACATCGAAAGCAGCTTGTTATGGTTTGCGTAGATCACGCCATGAACATTATAGTTTTTTGTCCTAAAAATCTCGCAAAAATCCTCGTTCTCCATTGCATGTGCCGTGATAACGGCAAGGTCATAGGCGGATGAGTAATTGTTCTCATCGTCAAGCCCGTGCGAATTGGCAAAGCAAGTGTTTTCAAGGCACAGCTCCTCACACTTTTCGTTCATGAGCTCTGCAAACGACTTCATATCGCCTGCCGTATGCTCGGCAAGAGCCGTAGCGGCATCGTTTCCGGAAACCAAAAGCATAGCATAAAGAAGCTCGCTGACCGTATAGGTCTCACCCGGCTTCAGATAAGCTGAAGAGCCTTCAACATTCGCCTGATCCCATGTAATCTCAACTTTTTCGTCTAAGTCGCAATTTTCAAGAACGATAAGGGCCGTCATAATCTTCGTCGTACTCGCAATTAGCTCCTGACTTGAAGCGTTCTTTTCAAACAGCACGGTTTCGGTTTGCGGCTCAAAAACAACAGCGCACTGCGCCGAAATACCAATCTCCTCGGCAAAAGCGCCAACGCACAATACTACAAATATTGCGCAGAAAAAAATACCCTTAAATACAAATTTTCTGATAAATAAGCACCACCCTGCAAAAAATTTGGGCAGTGCTTATTATTGACAGATTCCTTGATTTTATGCCGGACTAAAAAACTGCTTTATCCTCTGCGCTTGGTTTGTGCTTTTTAATCAAATCCTCAATCATGTCGATAACGTCAGGGAGCTTTTCGATGACGCGATCAACAGTATTTGCAGCAGGTGGAGTCATATTTATCATTCTAACGCTGCCGTCCTTAACAATCAAGAATCCAAGTGGGTCAATCTTTATTCCAGCCGCATTTCCGCCGCCAAAGCCTGATTTTTCCTTGACAGGAAAATCACTTCCTCCGCCGCCGAAACCATAGCTTACCTTTGAAACAGGAATTATCGTAATTCCGTCAACAGTCTCAATCGGTGTGCCGACAACAGTGTCAACATTGACCATTTCCTTAATTTTAGTAAGGGTAACCTCCATAAGGCTACTAATATTAGAGTTTTCCATCATTATTTTCCTTTCTTATGTCGTAACTGGTTTTTCTATTTCCTGTACATTGTTTTTCTTAAACTTTCTATACCATTTCAAAACGCCTATTCCGGCGGAAATGCCTATTAATAATGCCTCCCAAATTTGAATTGAGGCGACAAATTTCCCCTGAATCTCCATTCCGCCCTCTTCCATAACAAAGTCGGTTTGAATATCCTCGTCCCGAATCTTAAATGCCCTGTGCAAGAGCGGCAAAATCGAGCCGATTGCAGCATTTATATATCCATATTTTGTTACGCAGTCAAACGGATCATCGCTTTTAATAAGAAGCTTCAGATGCAAAACGTCGATGTCAAGATGCCTTCTAAAACTTGAAAGAGTTTTAAGCCCAAGCTTTATAAGCGTAAGAATATCATCCCGTTTCAGCTTTTTTCCGGGCTTATCCTCCGCTCCCTCTTTTTCCGCTTTCGCTGCCTTTTCGGCTCTTTTGGCTTCCTTTTTCGCAGCCTTAATTGCGGCCTTCTTCTCTTTTTTTGCTTTTTGCTTCTGCGTTAGAAGCTTTTCCTTCTTCGGCAAAATTGTGAATCTTATGAATCCCACCCTTGCACGCAGAAGAAGCACGCCCGACAGATATGAAACCTGAACGGCAATAGGAATAAGCAGTATTATGACTATAACAGCTAGTATTACCAATAAGGTAATCAAAAAACCACCCTTTTCAAAAAACAGAGCTACTGATCCGTTACGCCGCTAATAGCAACGTCTTCAATGCTCATCTGGTTTCTGTCGCCGTTCTCATCGGCGGACTTGTAATTGTCAATTTTGTTTTGAAGCTCAATCACACCCTCGTCAGTGGAAATGTCAGGCAAAACGGGAAGCTCACTTAAATCGGAAATGCCCATTATCCTAAGAAACGCATCGGTTGTCACATAGGTATGCGGCCGCCCCGGTACATCAAGCCTTCCGCTGATTTCAATAAGTCCCTTATCGCACAAGACACCAACTGTATAGGAGCTGTCCATTCCACGAACCTGATCAATATATGCACGGGTAATGGGCTGAAAATATGCAATGGTCGATAAAACCTCAAGCGCCGATTGCGAAAGCTTCGGCGGCTTGCGTTGCTCAAGTGCTCTGATAATTTGCTGGGAATGCTTTGCGTGGGTGCAAAGCTGAAGCCTGTCTTCAAGCCGCACCAGCCTGATTCCTCGCTCTGCGGAAGCAAGCTCCCGCTCAAAAGCTTCAGCAGCGTCCAACACCTCCTGCTCGCTAATTTCAAGCACAAGCGCAATTCTCGGTACGGGAACTGGATCACCCGAAGCGAACAAAATGGCTTCAATAGCAGATATAATTTCTCTATTCTCCATTATTTGCAAAATCCTGTTCATTATTAATCTTTATGCTGTCTTCGCTGCCTGCAACATATTTTAATACAATCTCGCCGTCTGCCATTGAAAGACGCAAATTCCCCATGCTGCAAAGCTCCAGCGTTGAAATAAATGTTGCGACGATCTCGCTCCGGCTTTGGCTTTTTTCATAAAGTTCCGACAGCTTTACCGACGCTTTCTCAATTAGCGTCCTCATAATCTGGCGTCCCTTTTCCTGAACATTATAAACAATTTTTTGCGGCACAATGCGCCTTCGAAGCTCTGTCTCGTCGGCATCTTCTTCGGGTGCGACTTTGCCCCTTGTAACGGCGTTTAGCAAGGCAGATAGCAGCTCATGCGGCTCGTGCCTGTATTTGTATTGCGCAACGCCCTTAATCGGTTCGGGCATCTTTGTGCAAAGCAAAATTCCCTGCTCTGTTTTTTCAGCAAAAACCTCTGTCACCTGCTTAATCGAAGAATAAACGTCTCTCGCTTTAAGGCTTGATAGCGCCTCCATAAGAAGCTGAAGCTCCGAAACCTCTTCCTGAGTGCTCAGCAGCATTTTTGTCTTGATATACAGCAAATGCGAGGCCATTTGAACAAACCCGCTGGCCATCTCAAGGTCAAGCGACTCCATCTGAGCAAGCTGCTCCAGATACTGGTCGAGAATCTCTGAAATTTTAATATCCTCTATTGCAATTTTGTTTTTTGAAAGGAGCATCAAGATAAGGTTAAGAGGGCCTTCAAAGTCCTCCATATCCTCTTTTGAGCGGATAATCCCTTCAAGGTGAAAGGTAGGTTCCATTGCTCTGCCGCCTCAAATAAATTTTTTTGCAATTTCAAACCCAAACTCTGCGACAACAAACATCTTATCCATTAAAAATGATACGGCCGTATTCAGCGGACCATCCAAAACATTTGTTAAAAGCAGCACAACGAGAACAATCATGCCGTACCGCTCATACTTCATAAGCGTATAATAGTGCTTTTCATTGAGAAACGAGAACAGCACCTTCGACCCGTCAAGCGGCGGAATCGGGATGATATTAAATATTGCAAGAGCCGTACTGAGTGTAGCCGTTTTTGATATTATGCTCAAAATTGTGTCTGCCCAAACGGCATTTGCTACAACAAGCGGATAATAAAGCAGCCCATAAAGCAGCAGCATGAAGACGGCTATAATAAAGTTTGAAATTGGCCCTGCCGCTGCGGTTATTGCCATGTCACGCTTGGGGTTTTTGAAGTTCCGCATATCAACAGGAACTGCCTTTGCCCAGCCAAAGCCTGCAAACACCATCATGATGAGACCGACAATGTCTATATGCTTTATTGGGTTTAGCGTAAGCCGTCCCATGTTTTTTGCCGTAGGGTCTCCAAGCTTGTATGCTACAAATCCGTGCGATATTTCGTGCAGCGTAATGCACAAAAGCGCAGGAATAACATTAAGCAAAATGTCAGAAAGCATGGACCAGTCAAGTCCATCAAGAAAAGTTTGAAAAGTGTTCAATATTAATCCTCCACAATCGTGGGAACAGCTAAGATTTTTTACCAGCTTAATTTATAGATTATATCAGCAATTACCCAAAATTGCAAGCTGCCCTATTCACCTGAATCTGAGATGTTGAAACCGCATTGACGAAAGCAGCGTCATGCTCGCTTATAATCATTGTCGGACGGCATGAGGTTATGATTTGCTCAATCTGAATCCTGGACAAAATATCAATATAGTTAAGCGGTTCGTCCCAGATATAAAGGTGTGCCGGAGTGCACAGGCTTCTTGCAATAAGCAGCTTTTTCTTCTGCCCTTCACTAAAGGACGAAATATTCTTTTCGAACTGCGCCCTTGAAAAATCCATCTTGCGCATGATGGTCAGCAAAAGAGTAAGGTCGGCTCCGCTTTCTTCGGCGAACCGCTCAAGCCCTCCTTCAAGATTCCCCGGATGCTGTGAAACATACGAAACTATAAGCCCACCGGGCATTTCGAGTGTACCCGAATATGAAACTGCCTCGCCTGCAATACATCTTAAAACACTCGACTTGCCGCTTCCGTTTTTGCCTATCAGTGCAAGAACCTGCCCATGCTTAAGCTCGAGTGTAAGCGGCTCGCAAACATCCGCTCCGGCATACTGCAGCGCAAAGTCCCGCATCAAAACAATGCGGTTTTTCGTATGCCTTAGCACAGGGATTGAAAGCGTCTCGGTCTTTTCGACATCGTGCAGGAGCTTGCTTTTTTCCTCAATCGCATCGTTCATGCGGTCCTGCGTAGTCTTTGCTTTTGACATCATTTTGGCAGATTTGTGTCCAATGAATCCACGATCCGGGCGAAGCCCCGAATTTCTTGTGCCGGTCTTTGTTGCCTCCGTTTTGTCCGCCCATACGGCAGTGCGGCGTGAAGCCTGGTTCAGCCTTGCGATGTCCTTTTTAAGCTTCTCGTTCTCTTTCATCTCCCAGCTGTCTCTTGCTGCCTTGTCCTGCATCCATGCGGAGAAGCTGCCCTTCCTGACCTGAATGCTGGAGCGGTTAATTGCGATCACATGATCAATGCAGCCGTCCAAAAAGTCCCTGTCATGTGAAATAAGAATAAATCCCTTTTTACTCTTTAGATAGTCCCTTACAAGCCTACGGCTTTGCATATCAAGATGGTTCGTCGGCTCATCAATCAGAAAGAATCTTCCCTCCCGCAGAAAAAGCGCCGCAAGCAGAATTTTAGTTTTCTCTCCTCCCGAAAGCGAGCCGAAGCTCTGATACAGCTTTTCCGGCTCAACCTCAAGCTTATCAAGCTCACGAAGCAGCATCCAGTCTTCAAGGCCCGCATTAAGCTCACCCAAGCTCTCACTTGCGGATTTCTCCTCGTCTTCAATATGAAACGGAAAGTAATCGCACTGTACGGGCATAATAATTGTACCCAAATGGGGTCTTTCCACTCCCGACAAAAGGCGCAAAAGAGTGGTTTTGCCCTTGCCGTTTCGCCCGACAAGTCCAATTCGCCAGTCGGTGTCCATATTTATGGTCACGTCCTCAAAAACGTTATCGTAGTTGCCCTCGTAGCCAAAGGTTACGTTTGCTATAGTTATCTGTGACATTTTTCCTCCATAAAAAAACGGCACAAAGGGTGTTTTCCCCTTGTGCCGTTATTGTCACTGCAAAAATGCTGCAGTAACCCTATATGTCAGGAACATGGGAGGAAATTTGAAGTAAACCCTTTGCGCATAGATTAATCGCTCCGCAGAAAAACCTGCGCAGCTCTTTTCTAAACACAAGCGATTTACTTTCTCATCCTTCCATCTCCAATCTGCCTTAGATAATTTCGCTCAAAATTGTAGCATCACATGCCGGAATAGTCAAGTCTAGTATCACAAAAACTTGTAATTTTCTCAAGAAGCTCTTCCCTGCCGGTGCCCTTTTCTGCGGAAAAAGGAATTACGATCGTCTCCTTCGGAAGGCTCAAGGTTTCACGGATAACTGTCAAGTTTTGCTCAATTTCGCTCTTTTTCAGCTTATCAACCTTGTTAGCGACAATAATCATCGGGCAGCCCGTTCCCATGAACCAGTTTGCCATCGTGACATCGTCCGCCGTCGGTTTATGGCGGCTGTCAACAATCATAATGCCTAAATGGACAACGCCCTCGGCGGCAAAAAACTGCTCCATAAGCTTGCCCCAGCGCTCTTTTTCCATCTTTGAAACCTTGGCATAGCCATATCCGGGCAGGTCAACAAAATATGCCGTCTTATCAATAAGGAAGTAGTTTATATGCACCGTTTTTCCGGGAGAAGCTCCTACACGTGCAAAATTTTTGCGGTTTAGAAGCTTATTTATCACGCTTGATTTGCCAACATTACTTTTGCCCGAAAACACTATCGCCGGCTTTTCGTCACGAATGAAGCCCGACGGGGCTACAACGCTTTTCAAAAACTCGCAATTGTGTAGATTCATGTTCTCACCTGCTGTTTGTTCGGTCTTGGCAGAATGCCGGAGTCCGGCAAAATCGGCTTGTGGGGCTTTGGCTCCTCGCTATGCTGTGCCGTGCGAATTAAAGCAACATCAAGAATCTTGTCAATATGATCTGTTGCAATAAAGTTTAGTGACGACCTGACCATCGGGTCAATTTCATCAAGGTCTCTCTCGTTATCCTCCGGAATGATAACTGTGTGAATACCTGCTCTGAGAGCCGCCATAGTCTTTTCCTTCAGTCCGCCAATCGGCATAATTCTGCCACGCAGGCTTATTTCGCCGGTCATCGCAACATCACGGCGAACCGGCGTTCCCGAAAGCTCGGAAATAACTGCAATACAAATTGCCATACCGGCAGATGGCCCGTCCTTTGGAACTGCGCCCTCGGGGAAATGGATGTGTATATCCTTGTTCTTGTAGAACTCAGGGTCAATGCCCAGAATATTGCATCTTGTGCGAATATATGAAACCGCAGCCTTTGCAGATTCCTTCATAACGTCGCCAAGATTTCCTGTAAGTTCAAGCTTGCCCGTGCCGTCCATGCAGGAGGCCTCAACGTCAAGCACCTCGCCACCGACACTTGTCCATGCAAGGCCGTGAACAAGACCGATTTCGTCTCTAACAAAGCCCTTGTCCCGCTTGAATTTCTGTGTTCCGAGTATTTCGGTTACATCCCCTGCCCTAATAGTAACGGACCTTTTGCTTCCCTCGGCAATCTTCAGTGCCGCCTTGCGGCAGGCAGACGCAATTTCACGTTCAAGCAACCTCACGCCCGACTCCCTAGTGTAGTCAGAGATAATTTCACGCAGAGCCTCATCACTGATCTTAAGCTGTGAGGCGGTCAGTCCATGCTTTTTGCGCTGCTTTGGAACCAGATAATTCTTTGCAATCTGAAGCTTCTCCTCGTCGGTGTAGCTTGTAAGCTCAATAACCTCCATCCTGTCAAGGAGAGCTCTTGGAATTGTGTCTGTGGAGTTAGCGGTTGTGATGAATAACACGTCTGATAAATCCACGGGAATTTCAAGGAAATTATCCCTGAAGGCATTGTTCTGGGCAATATCAAGAGCCTCCAAAAGTGCGGAAGCGGGGTCGCCCCTATAGTCTGAGGCGAGCTTGTCTATCTCGTCCAATACCATAACGGGGTTCATGCTTTTTGCCTGCTGCAATCCTGCAATAATGCGTCCGGGCATTGCGCCGACATATGTTTTTCTGTGTCCGCGAATTTCTGCTTCGTCGTGAACTCCACCAAGAGAAATGTGTGCAAGCTTTCTGTTTGTAGCCCTTGCCACGCTAATGGCAATGCTTGTTTTGCCAACGCCCGGAGGCCCGACAAGGCACAAAACGCCACCCTTCATATCGGGGGAAAGCTGTCTGACAGCGATGAATTCAATGATGCGCTGCTTAATCTTTTCAAGTCCAAAATGATCATCGTCAAGGCATTTGCGAGCCTTATTGATGTCGGTGACATTTTTAGTTCTTTCATTCCACGGAAGGTCGATACAAATGTCAAGATAAGTCCTTAAAACCGAGCTCTCGCTGCTTCCGAAAGGCTGCTTTGCAAGGCGGGAAAGCTCCTTCAGAAGCTTTTCTTCAATTTCGGGTGCAAGAGAAAGGGCAAGTATCTTTTCATGATATGCCTCCATTTCCTCCGGACCGTCTTCAATGCGGTCTCCGCCAAGCTCACGCTGAATAACCTTTAGCTGCTCACGAAGATAATAATCCCTTTGCGATTTGGACATTTCGCCCCGGGTGTCCTCAGCGATCTGCTGCTCGATGTTAAGTATTTCCATTTCACGGGATAACAGCTTTATAATAAGCTCCAGCCTGCGCACTGGGCGTGGCTGCTCCAGCACAAGCTGCTTGTCAGTGTGCTTTAGATAAATATTCTGTGTTATATAATCCGCAACAAAACCGGGATCCTCAGAATCAAGCACTCCTATAAGAGTCTCTGTTGCTATCGAGCCTGTAACAGACGCATAGTCGTCAAAAAGGTCAAGCGCATTTCTGATTAATGCCTGAGTTTTTGCAAAGGTTCTTTTCTCCGGAATGTCCGGGGCAGCTTCGACCTGCGCAACTATATACGGTGCTCTCTGCGTAATTTCAAGCGTTCTGGCACGGGAAACACCCTCCACCAGAACCTTTACAACGCTCATACCGGGCACCTTGAGCATCTGCTTAACGGTGCAGATTGTTCCGATGGGAAACAAATCCTCATCCGCCGGCTCATCTTTTCCAATCTCCCGTTGCGTAACCAGATAGATTTCCTGATCGCTCTCGAGCGCCTGGTTAAGCGCCGCAACCGACATGGGACGCTCGACATCGAAATTGAGCATCATGCCCGGGAACACGGTAATTCCCCTAAGCGCCAAAAGCGGCAATGTTTTAGTTGTGTTTTGCATTCAAATTCCTCCTTAATGAGGGCAAATAAGTAAAGGCTATGCGAAGGAGTAAGCTTCGCATAGCCTGGTGCATTAAGCATCTACAACCTTAAGCATTTCGGTCTCCCGAAATATTTCAGGCTTGCTTCCATTTTCTATGCAGTCCTTCGTAATGACAACCTTTGTTATGCTTTCATCAGAAGGGACACAGTACATAACATCCATCATGGCGCCTTCAACAACGCTGCGAAGTCCGCGGGCGCCAATTTCCATGGCGATTGCCTTATCCGCAATTGCGCCGAGTGCGTCCTCATCAAATACAAGCTCAACATTGTCCATAGCCAACATTGCGCTGTACTGCTTTGTAAGAGCGTTCTTAGGCTCTTTTAAAATCCTGATAAGATCGACTCTTGAAAGCGACGACAAAGGGGTTATGATTGGAAGCCTTCCAACAAGCTCGGGAATAATACCGAACTTTAGAAGGTCATGCTGCTGCACATGGCTGAGCACCTCGCCCAGGTCCTTTTCCTTATTACTTTTAACCTCGCCGCCGAAACCAATGCCCTTTTTGTTCATACGGCTTTCGATAATTTTGTCAATACCGTCAAATGCACCTGCGCAGATGAACAGTATATTTGCTGTGTCAATATGAATAAATTCCTGATGCGGATGTTTTCTGCCGCCCTGTGGAGGAACGGCTGCAACAGTGCCTTCAAGAATTTTCAGCAGTGCCTGCTGAACTCCCTCGCCCGAAACATCTCTAGTGATGGAGGTATTTTCGCTTTTGCGGGAGATTTTATCCATCTCGTCTATATAGATAATTCCTCTTTGCGCACGCTCAACGTCAAAATCGGCGGCCTGCAAAAGTCTTAAAAGGATGTTTTCAACATCCTCACCGACATATCCAGCCTCTGTAAGCGTTGTGGCATCTGCAATTGCGAAGGGTACATCAAGCAGCTTCGCAAGTGTCTGGGCAAACAGAGTTTTGCCGCTTCCCGTTGGCCCAATAAGCAAAATGTTGCTTTTCTGCAGCTGCACATCCACGTCCGGCGCAGCGCACAAAATGCG
>Ga0153972_1000155_pt1 | contig 19911 bp, 15 predicted proteins | sample TSGA056MetaG_FD_104732 | JGI IMG/M metagenome (GOLD analysis project Ga0153972, IMG submission 104732) | Attine ant fungus gardens microbial communities from Georgia, USA - TSGA056 MetaG | ecosystem: Host-associated > Fungi > Mycelium > Unclassified | place: USA: Georgia, George L Smith State...
CTGATGTTTTCTCAAAACTACGCCTGCCCGGATTGCGGCGTCTCCATCGAGGAGCTGACGCCCAGGATGTTTTCCTTTAACAACCCCCACGGCGCATGCCCAAGCTGCACGGGCTTGGGTCATCTGCTGCGGGTAGACCCGGACATCATCATCCCAAATCACGCCCTGTCCATCGAGGAGGGTGCCATTTCCGCCAGCGGCTGGACAAATTTCAAGAGCGACAGCATCGCGAAGATGTACTTTGACGCCCTGGCGAAAAAATATAGCTTCAAGCTTTCCACTCCGATTCGAGATTTGCCCTCCGGCGTATTGGACATCCTTCTCTACGGGACCAAGGGGGAAAAGCTGGAGCTGCATTATGATAAGGAACGTGGAAAGGGGACCTTGAACCAGCCCTTTGAGGGCATCATCAACAATCTGGAGCGGAGATACAAGGAAACCCAGAGCATTGGCATGCGTTGGGATCTGGAGCAGTATATGTCCGAATACCCTTGCCCAGACTGCTGCGGGAAGCGACTGAAGAAGGAGGCGCTGGCCGTCACGGTGGGCGGCATCGGAATCGCCGCGCTGACGGAAAAATCCGTAACAGACACCCTGCGTTTTTTCAACACGCTGTCCCTTGCGGGGAAAGACGCCATGATTGCGGAGCAGATCATCAAGGAAATCCGGGAGCGGCTTGGCTTCCTGCAAAGCGTGGGGCTGGAATACCTGACCCTGTCCCGCCAGTCCGGAACCCTGTCCGGCGGGGAAAGTCAGCGGATCCGCCTGGCCACCCAGATCGGCTCCTCCCTGATGGGCGTTCTATACATTCTGGACGAGCCCAGCATCGGGTTGCACCAGCGGGATAACGAAAAGCTCCTGGCGACCCTCTTTCGTCTGCGGGATCTGGGCAACACGCTCATCGTGGTGGAGCATGACGACGAAACCATGCTGAACGCGGATTACATCGTGGATATCGGCCCCGGCGCCGGGGCTCACGGCGGCCGTGTGGTGTTCACAGGCACGCCCAAGGATATCCTGTCCTGCGCGGACTCCGTAACCGGGCAATACCTGAGCGGCCGCAAGAAAATACCGGTGCCGGAAGTTAGGCGGAAGCCCGACGGACGCTTTTTGGAAATCCAAGGGGCCACGGTCAACAACCTGAAGGAAATAACCGTTAAGCTCCCCTTGGGGATTATGACCTGCGTCACCGGCGTGTCCGGCAGCGGGAAATCCTCCCTTGTGAATGAGGTGCTGTACAAGGCTCTGGCCGGGGAGCTGAACCGCTCCAAGGTAAAGGCGGGCCCTTATAAGCAGATTCAGGGTATCCAGTACCTAGACAAGATTATAAGCATAGACCAGTCCCCTATCGGCCGGACGCCCCGCTCCAACCCGGCCACTTATACGGGGCTTTTTGGGGATATCCGGGAATTGTTCGCTTCAACCCAGGACGCGAAAACCAAGGGCTACGCCCCCGGAAGGTTCTCCTTCAACGTCAAGGGCGGGCGGTGCGAGGCCTGCGCCGGGGACGGTCTTTTGAAGATTGAGATGCACTTCCTGCCCGACATTTACGTTCCCTGTGAGGTCTGCAAGGGGAAGCGCTACAACCGGGAAACCCTGGAGGTACGGTACAAGGGGAAGAACATCAGCGAAGTGCTGGATATGACAGTGGAGGAGGCACTGACCTTCTTTCAGCCGCTGCCTAAAATCAGAGACAGGCTACAGACCCTGATGGACGTGGGCCTGGGGTATGTAAAGCTGGGCCAGCCCTCCACCACCCTGTCCGGCGGCGAGGCCCAGCGCGTGAAGCTGGCTACGGAGCTCTCCCGCAAATCAACCGGCAGCACGATCTATGTGCTGGACGAGCCCACCACCGGCCTCCACGCGGCTGACGTCCATAAGCTGCTGGACGTACTGAACCGGCTTACAGACGCGGGCAATACGGTCGTCGTGATCGAGCACAACCTGGACGTGATCAAGACCGCCGACTACGTCATCGACCTGGGCCCGGAGGGCGGAGATGCAGGCGGCACCATCGTCTGCTGCGGCGCGCCGGAGGAAGTGGCCCGCTGCGCGGAAAGCTATACGGGGCAGTTTTTGAAAAACGTATTGGGAGAAAGCATTGATTGATTCATTTATCGCCCTGTTTGGCGAATCGTTTTGGGGGCATATCCTCGCCACATTTTTTGTATCCATGATCCCGGTAATCGAACTGCGGGCCGCGCTGCCCATCGGCATAGGCCTGGGCCTGCATCCTTTGGTGAGCTATTGCATTTGCATCGTCGGGAATATGCTCCCCGTGCCCTTTATCATCCTGTTTATCCGCCGGATTTTTCACTGGCTTCGGGCAAAAAGCCCGTTTTGGGCAAATCTGGTCTCCAAGCTGGAAAAAAAGGCGGAAAAGCAGTCGGATATTGTAGCAAAATACGCGCTGCTGGGGCTCTATATCTTTGTGGCCATCCCCCTGCCCGGCACGGGCGCGTGGACCGGCGCACTGATTGCAGCCCTGATGGACATGCGCCTGCGCCGGGCCTTCCCCGTCATCGCCCTGGGCGTCATGACCGCAGGACTGGTCATGCTCCTGATCTCGGTAAGCATTGCAGCGTTGCTTTAGCATGAATGGTCATGTCAATTATTTTGCGCCGATAAAAGAAGGACTGAATTGTTTTCTTTTTGTTTCTTTTTCCTTTTCAGAAGAAAAAGAAAACAATTGCGCCATCGCCTGCATAAGATGCGGCAGGGAGGTGGAAATCATGCACATTATCATGCAGGCAGCTTTGGTCATTCTTGCGGCAGCGGGCGTCTTTTTCGTCATCCGGGCGGTCTACGGCGCGATGCTGACACCGGTCGGCCACGACGGACAGGGCGGGCTGATCGCCGTGATCAGGCTTTGGGGCAGCTGTCCGGAGCTGGAGCAGACGGTGGCGGGCCTAACGTGGCTGCAGAGAACCGGCGTCCTGTCCGCGCAAATCCTGTTAGTGGACTGCGGAATGGACGAGGAATCCCATGAAATGGCAGCGTTGCTGGCCAAAAAGCACGAAACGCTTACGATTTGTTCCCTGTCGGAGCTGAACAGTTTGCTGGCGGAGGTCGTATGAAGCAGGAAGCGGAAACTATTGAGCTGCGCGGAACGGTAACGGCAGTCATATATCAGAATGAGGACAACGGCTATACCATTTTGCGCCTGGACGCCGGAGAGCCGGAGCAGGTGACGGTGGCGGGCTGCCTGCCCGGGACGGCGCCCGGCGAGAATCTGACCATCCACGGCGCCTGGGGTAGCCACCCCCGGTACGGCGCCCAATTCCAGGCCCAATGGGCCGTGCGGACACTCCCTGATAAGGCCCAGAATATGGCCGCCTTTCTGTCCTCCGGCGCCCTTCGCGGCGTCGGCCCCAAGCTGGCCCAGGCCATCGTCGCGCGGTTCGGAGCCGACACCATGCGCGTCATGGAGGAATTTCCGGAAAAGCTGGCTCAGGTAAAGGGCATTACGCAAAAGCGGGCGCTCCAGATCGGCGCGGCGTTCCGCAGGCAGACCGGTGTACGGCGGCTCATTGAATTTTTGCAGCAATACGGCCTGAAGCCGTCTATGGCTATGCGCCTGTACAAATGCTACGGCGACGAGGCCATGCAGGCTCTCCAGGCCGATCCCTACATTTTGGCCGGGCCATATTTTGGCGGCAGCTTTCACAGCGCGGACGCGCTGGCCGAAAAGCTGGGCTTTGACGCGGGCTGTCCCCAGCGGCTCGCGGCTGCCCTGCTGTTTGAATTATCGCATAATTTAAGCAACGGCCACTGCTTCATCCCACGGGACAAGCTGTTGGACGCCACAGCGTCGCTTTTAGGCGGTCAAAGGCAGGGCTGCGAGATCGCGCTGGATACACTGGTCGAAAACGGCGAGATTGTTCCCGATACCGTGGCGGGGCTGGATGCCTGTTATTTAGCCCGTCTATACGAAACGGAAAACTATGTGGCCCGTCGGATTCAGCGGATGGCCTGTGCAAAGCCCCACCCCGTCCGGGCAGCGTCGGAACTGCTGGAAGCGCTGGAGGCCCAAACCGGCATTACCTATACCGATCGGCAAAAGGCCGCGGTGGCGGCCGCTGCAAAGCGGGATATCTGCATCCTCACCGGCGCGCCCGGAACCGGCAAAACTACCACGGTTCGCGCCATTTTGGCGCTTTTCGACAATTTAGCGCTGGAAACGGTGCTGACTGCGCCCACAGGCCGGGCGGCCAAGCGGATGAGCGAGCTGTGCGGCAGGGAGGCCGTCACCGTACACCGGCTCCTTGGGGCCGGGCGCGGGGGGGAGCTGGACGAGCCGGTCTTTGCAAAATGCGAATCGGATCCCATCAAGGCCGATGCCGTTATTTTGGACGAAACCTCCATGGTGGACATCTTCCTTCTGCGGGCGCTGCTTGCGGCCCTGCCCGAGGGCTGCCGCCTGCTGCTGGTTGGGGATGCGAACCAGCTGCCCGCAGTGGGCCCCGGAAACGCCTTCTCCGACCTGATCCGGAGCGGCATGATCGAAACCATCCGCCTTTCGGAAATCTTCCGTCAGGCCCAGGAAAGCCGGATCATCCAAAACGCCCACAGAATCAACCGGGGGGAGCTGCCCAATCTGCGGGAAAACACCCGGGATTTCTTCTTTCTGCAGCGGCGCGACCCTGAAAAAGCCGTCGAAACGGTGCTATCGCTTTGCGCCAAGCGTCTGCCGGAAAACATGGAAATCCCCGCCCATCAGATCCAGGTACTCAGTCCCTTCAAAAAGGGCGTAGCGGGAACCCATAACCTGAATCAGCGGCTTCAGGCGGCCCTAAACCCGGGCTGTCCGGAAAAAAAAGAGAAAAAATTCGGCGAATTTGTGTTCCGGGAAGGCGATAAGGTAATGCAAATTCGCAACAATTATGATATAATGTGGAAAAAGGCCGATCAGACGGCCGGTCTCGGCATCTATAACGGGGACATCGGCGCCATCGTCCGAATCAGCCAGCGGGAGGAAACCCTGACCGTCGGCTTCGACGACCGGCTCGTCACATACGGCTTTGAACAATTGGGCGAGCTGGAGCCCGCTTATGCCATGACCGTACATAAATCCCAGGGCAGCGAATACCGGGCGGTAATTCTGGTCGCTGAAAGGGGCCCGGCCATGCTGCTGGCCCGCAAGGTTCTTTACACAGCCGTAACACGGGCCAGAGAGCTGCTCATCCTCGTCGGGGACGAGCAGGTTATACGCACCATGACCGAGAACAACCGTCAGCAAAGAAGATACAGCGGCTTAAAAACCAGATTGGCAGGTGAGTAGCTTGGGTATTTTCTCCGGCATTCTGGACCTTCTGTTTCCGCCCCGATGTGTATTCTGCAGACGATTTTTAAAAAAGGGCGAAACGGAGATCTGCGGGCATTGCAAGGATTCCCTTCCCTATTGCGAGGGCGATGCCGTCCGTCAGACAGGCGAATTTTACGCGCGATGCATTTCGCCCCTTTACTACAAGGCCCACGTGCGCGCATCCATCCTCCGTTTCAAATTCCAAGAAGCGACGGCTTATGTAGGTTGCTACGGCAAGATCCTGGCCCACTGCATTGAGGAGCAATACGGGCACAGGTACGACCTGATCACCTGGGCGCCGGTCAGCGCGCGGCGAAAGAAAAAGCGGGGCTATGACCAGGCCATGCTGCTGGCCTATGCCACTGCGCTGGAATTGGAAGACGTGGCGGTCGAAACACTGGTCAAAACAAGGGACATCCCCGCCCAATCCACCCTGGCCGGCGGCGATGCCAGACGGGCCAACGTCAGCGGCGTATACATGGCTTCGGACCCGGAGCTGATAGACGGGAAGCGCATCCTGCTGATCGACGATATTATAACCACCGGCTCGACCCTTTCGGAATGTGCCAGGACGCTCCTGATGGCTGGCGCGGAAGAGGTCATGTGTGCCGTTATTGCCAGGGCGGAGTAAAATATGTATTTTCAAGAATAGAATTAGAAAAATTAGCCAATAATCAGCCTTGGAGGAGTATGTCTATGATTTTTGGACGTGATATCGGAATTGATCTGGGTACCGCCACAGTGCTTGTCTATATAAAGGGAAAGGGCATCGTATTGCGGGAGCCCTCTGTCGTCGCCATGGATAAGACGACCGGACGGCTCCTGAAAATCGGCGGAGAGGCCCAGCGGATGCTGGGACGTACCCCCGGCAATATCGTGGCGATCCGCCCGCTGCGGGAGGGTGTGATTTCCGACTATGATATGACGGAGCGGATGCTCCGGGAAATTATCCGGAAGGTCACCTCCTTCAGCCTCGCCAAGCCCAGGATCGTGATCTGCGTTCCCAGCGGGATCACGGAGGTGGAGGAACGGGCCATCATTGACGCGGGTATCCAGGCGGGCGCCCGTAAGGTCTATCTGATTGAGGAGCCGGTGGCGGCGGCCATTGGCGCGGGGATCGACATCGCCAAACCGGACGGACACATGGTGGTGGATATCGGCGGCGGCACCACGGACGTGGCGGTTATTTCCCTGTCCGGGGTCGTCCAGTCCGCGTCCATCAAGGTGGCGGGAGACTCCTTTGACGAGGCATTGATCAAATACATCCGCCGTAAGCACAACGTCCTGATCGGGGACAATACCGCTGAGGAGCTGAAAAAAAGCATTGGCTGCGTGTTTCCCCGGCCGGAGGTATTCACTATGGAGGTCAAGGGCCGGTGTCTGATGACGGGCCTTCCAAGAATGGCTACCGTCAGCTCCAACGACATGATCGAGGCCTTTGAGGAGGTCTCCGAGCGGATACTGGAAACGATCCATCAGGTGCTGGAGGACACGCCGCCGGAACTGGTGGCGGACATCTCCAACAACGGGATTATCATGACCGGCGGCGGCAGCCTGATCTGGGGCTTTGAAAAACTGGTGGAGTCCCGGACAAGCATCGAAACCCACATTGCCGACGACGCGGTATCCTGCGTGGCGTATGGGATCGGGAAATCTCTGGATTGGCTGAGCGACATGCAGGACGGCACCATCAACCTGTCCCGGCGCAGACAGATGAGCTAGGGAATCGCTGAATAAATTGCGGACGCTTCCGTGGGAGAATGCACATGTTAAATGAAATTCGCGCCCAGGCCGCGGCAGCCGCGGCGGAGCTTTTGGGGGCCGCCCATTTGCGCCAGGGCGACATTTTTGTGGTAGGCTGCTCTACCAGCGAGATCATGGGCGGCCAAATCGGAAAAAGCTCCAGCCTGGAGGCCGCCCGCGCGGTGTTTTCCGGAATCTATCCCATCCTTTGCGACCAGGGCTTCTTCCTTGCAGCCCAGTGCTGCGAGCATCTGAACCGGGCACTTGTGCTGGAGCAGGCCGCGGCGGAGCGGTTTTGCTATGAGCAGGTCTGTGTCGTCCCCCGGCCCGGCGCCGGGGGCAGCTTCGCTTCCACCGCCTATGAGCGCTTCCGGACGCCTGTCGTGGTGGAGGCCGTCCGGGCCAGGGCCGGTATGGACATTGGCGGCACACTGATCGGAATGCACCTGGCGCATGTGGCGGTTCCCGTGCGGCTCTCAGTGTCCGCAATCGGCGGGGCCGGCCTGATTTGCGCCCGCACCAGGCCGAAGTATATCGGCGGGAGCCGGGCGGTCTACGAACGCCCATGAAGCGGAATTATCAAGTGGAAATGGAAGCGCAAATCGCTTCGCTTGCCGGATCTCGGCCTCCCCTGCTGCTCCATAGCTGCTGCGGCCCGTGCAGCAGCGCAGTTTTAGAGCGGCTGATCCCGCATTTTACGGTAACCCTTTATTTCCATAATCCCAACATCTATCCGCAGTCGGAATACGAAAAGCGGCTGGCCGCCCAGAAGGCCCTGCTGGAGAAAATGCCCCTTCCCTTAATTTCCACTCTGTATGAGCCGGAGCAATTTTACGGCTGGATATCCGGGCTGGAAGCATCGCCGGAGGGCGGCCCCCGATGCGCTTCCTGCATCGCCGGACGCATGACGGAAACCGCCCGGTATGCCTCCAGACACGGCTTCCCCTATTTTACCACTACCCTCTCGGTCAGCGCCCATAAGGATGCGGCGCTGATCAACCAGGTTGGCGCGCAGTTGGGTGCGCAATACGGCGTTTCGTATCTATATGCCGATTTTAAAAAGCGGGGCGGCTTCCAGCGGAGCGTGGCGTTGTCCAAGGCTTACGGTCTTTACAGGCAGACGTATTGCGGCTGCGAATACTCAATGCGAAAGGACTTTATGTAATATGAAGGTGAGAAAAGCGGTCATCCCTGCGGCGGGCCTTGGCACCCGGATGCTGCCTGCGACAAAGACCGTGCCGAAGGAAATGCTTCCCTTGGTGGACAAGCCCGTGATCCAGTACATAATCGAGGAGGCCCACGCGGCGGGCATTGAGGATATTCTGATCGTCACCAATCGGGCAAAATCCGCGATGGACGATTATTTCGACTACCATCCGGAGCTGGAGCAGCGGCTTCAGGCCGCCGGAAAGGAAAAGGAACTGGCGCTTGTAAAAAACGCGGCGGACCTGGCCAATATTTTCTACGTCCGGCAAAAGGAAACAAAGGGCTTGGGCCACGCCGTTTGGCGGGCCAAGCGCTTTGTGGGCGACGAGCCCTTCGCGGTGCTGTTAGGAGACGACATTATGCGGGCAAGGGTTCCGGTTATGAAGCAGCTGATTGACGCGGCGGAAAAGTACGAGACCAGCGCCGTCGGCACCCAACTGGTTTCCGACGCGGCGGTGTCCAAGTATTCCTCCCTCAAGGTGGCGCCTTTGGAGTCGCGCATCTTTCGGGTCACGGATATGAACGAAAAGCCTTCCCCCGCCGAAAAGTTTTCCAACTACTCCATTCTGGGCCGCTATGTGCTGACCTCCACGATTTTCGATATACTGGAAAGCACCGCACCGGGACACGGAGGGGAAATCCAGCTTACGGACGGGCTGCGTCAGCTCTGCCGCCGAGAGCCCATGGTGGCGGTGGACTTTGAGGGCCGCCGCTACGATACCGGAAACCTGAAGGGCTTTTTGGAAGCCACCATCGACTTTGCGCTGGATCATCCGGAAACAGGGGCTTGGCTCCGAACCCATCTGGCGGAAAGGGTGCAAACCTTCTAGTTCGACCTGTCCGGGAACCCACCGCGGATGGCCGGTCGAGGATTTTTTTACCAGTTCATGACGGCAGGTTCCGGTAATACGCTGAAGATTGCCGAGCTCTGACGGCACGGACAGGTGAAGAAAAGACCGGCCAGGCGCCATGCGCAGCTTCTCGGACAGATCTATTATTGCGAAATGGGGTGTGGAATGAAACAGAAAAAGTGGGACGCGGCATATTGGATCCTGGCCGTGCTGCCCTTGGCCGCCGCCCTGCCGATCTATTTCCTCATTCCCGCCACAGTCCAACTGTCGCCGGAAATCCACGTTCCCAGCGGTCGAGCGGGGATTTTTGTTCTGCCGTCTTTAAATCTGGCCTTCGCCTTCCTGTTCCATTTCCTGCTAAAAGGGTTGGAGGCGTCCTTCCGGCGCAAGGTCTCGGAAACCGGCCCGCCTCCTGACACAAGCCGCTTTTTCTCTTTGCTCCGGCTGTATATGATTGCGTTTTTCGACGTCATGTGCTTCGCCGGCTTTTACGGATACTATATCCTGGATCCAGGCGGTCCGGAAGCAATCGACCTGATGTGTCGGGCCGCCGCCGCCATGCTGGGCGCCGGGCTGATCCTATCCGCCCGGTACCTGCCGGGCTGTACAAAGCGCAGCGTACTGGCCCTCCGCTGGTCCTATACGGAGAAAAACGACCAGGTCTGGCGCTTAACCCACCGGCTGGCGAGCCGCCTGTTTTTTGCCACCGGGGCGCTTGTGATCCTATGCGCCATCGCCGCTTCCGGCCTCCGTGCGATCATCCTCGCGGGCCTAAGCTGCGTCCTGCTGTTTCTAACGCTGTACACCTACTCCCGCAAGTTGTACGAGGATTCGTTCAAGCCGTAAAAAATCGACTTATTGTTGTGATTTTACCGGTTTTGCTGTAAAATTAAGAATATCTGAAGAAATAGAATAGAAAGGTTATTTCATGGATTATGCAAAGGAATCGCTAAAAATGCACTATGAGTGGGCCGGAAAGCTGGAATACCGGCCAAAGATGCCGGTAAACACCAAGACGGATCTGTCTCTGGCCTACACCCCCGGGGTGGCGGAGCCCTGTCTTGAGATCCAAAAAAATCCCGACAAGAGCTACGCGCTGACGGGGCGGCACAATCTGGTGGCCGTTGTGACGGACGGCACCGCCGTTTTGGGCCTGGGCGATATCGGCCCGGAGGCGGCCATGCCGGTCATGGAGGGCAAGTGCGTCCTTTTCAAGTCCTTCGGGAACGTGGACGCCATTCCCCTTTGCGTCCGCAGCAAGGACGTGGACAAGATCGTGGACACTGTGGCCCTTTTGGCGGGCAGCTTCGGCGGGATCAATTTAGAGGATATTTCCGCGCCCCGCTGCTTTGAGATTGAGGAAAAGCTAAAAGTCCGGTGTGACATTCCGGTCTTCCACGACGACCAGCACGGCACCGCCGTCGTCGTCCTGGCCGCTATGCTGAACGCCCTGAAGCTGACGGGCAAACGGCTTAACCGCATTCGCGTGGTCATGAACGGGGCGGGCGCCGCCGGAATCGCTGTCGTAAAGCTTCTGGTTTCCATGGGGCTTTCAGATGTGATCCTATGCGATACCCAAGGCGCGATTTATGAGGGACGTCCGGGCTTGAATCCGGTCAAAGCGGAAATGGCCCGGATCACAAACAAGGACAGGCGCAGCGGGGACATCGGCCAGGTGCTGGCCGGGGCGGATGTCTTTATGGGCACCTCCGCGCCCGGCGTGGTCACGGCGGAGATGGTTAAAACCATGGCAAAGGATCCCATTTTATTCCCCATGGCCAACCCCGTTCCGGAGATTATGCCTGATGAGGCAAGGCGGGCAGGCGCCGCCGTAATTGGTACTGGCCGTTCGGATTTTCCAAATCAGATCAACAATGTATTGGCCTTCCCTGGTATTTTCCGAGGCGCCCTTGACGTGCGGGCCTCCGATATCAACGACGCGATGAAGCTCGCCGCTGCCCACGCATTAGCCGCCCTTGTGGGAGACGACCTCGCGCCGGATTTCATTATTGTCCCGGCCTTTGATCCCCGGATCGGCCCCGCCGTGGCGGCAGCGGTTTCCAAGGCCGCCGTGGAATCCGGCGTAGCCAGAATTTAATTTTTTTATCGACGGAAGGAGCACGAACACATGAAGCAGGCAATTACAGCGGCGGGCGCGCCCGCCGCAATCGGCCCCTATTCCCACGCGGTGCAGGCGGGCGATTTTCTTTTCACCTCCGGTCAGATCCCGCTGGATCCCGAAACCGGCAAACTCGTGGGCGGTGACATTGAGGCCCAGGCAAGGCGGGTTTTCCAAAACATAGAGGCCGTCCTCCAGGCCGCCGGGATGGATTTCGGAAACGTGGTGAAAACCACGGTATTCCTGACAGACCTTTCGGATTTCGCCGCGTTCAACGCGCTGTACGGGATACTGTTCCCCGAAGCTCCCCCGGCCCGCTCCTGCGTACAGGTGGCGGCCCTGCCCGCGGGCGCGAAAATTGAGATGGAACTGGTCGCGCATAAGTGAGCGGCTAAACGCAAATGACAAAACGGCTGTCACGATCCGGACCGAACCGCCCCCGATCAAGGAGACAGCCAAAAATATTGAAATGAAAATAGACGCCGAGCGGCGTCCATTTTCATTTATAAGCGCCTGTATTCCGTTCCGGCAGGGTAAGAACTTGGCCCATTTCGCAGCATCCAGAAAGCACATCTGCATTTATCCCGGCGACGCCGCGTTTTTAGAGGCGCCCTTTAACACGAGCTGTAAATGACATTCAATCTGTGTCCAATTCTGCTTAATAAGTCGTTCGCAATGGTATTCGCGTTTTCAGCAACCAATGCGGCCGGAAGCTCGGCATTCTGATCCTTTCCAATTAAAACCGCGACGTCACCGACGGAAACACCGGGGATATCCGTTATATCCACCGTTAGCTGATCCATGCAAATTTTACCAATGATTGGCGCGTATTTCCCACTCACAAGCGCCTGGCCGTTCCCGCATGAGAGGCTTCTGGGAATGCCGTCCGCATACCCAACAGCAACCACCGCGATCCGCATGTGCCTGTCCGCGATAAACGCCCTGCCATATCCGATGCTTTCTCCTTTTTTAATATCAGAGATATGCGCGATCCGCGATTTTAAAGACAGCACGGGCAGCAAATCCGGCTGCAAATTTGTTTTGCCGGACAAGGTGCGCAAGGCGCCATATAAGGCGATTCCAATCCTCGCATAATCACAATGCAAATCGGGGTAATTCAGAAGGCCGTAGCTGCTCTGCATGTGAATTTTAGGCAGCGGGAGATTGTGCCGCTTCAGTTTGTCCAGCAGCGTATTGAACGCTGAAATCTGTTTCCGGGTGAAAATAATGTCGTCCCCTTCCAGGCTGTCTGATACGCAGAAATGCGTGAAAATTCCACAGACACGCAAATGCTTCATTTTGAAAATATCTTCTATTTGGCGGGTATTTTGAGCGTCTACCCCAAGACGGTGCATACCCGTATCAATTTTTATATGCACTTGAACAGGATAGCCCATTTGGTTTAATCCTGCGGCATGGTCATAATCAATGACAGCTTGTGTCAGACAATATTTGTGCAGCTCCTTTGCCCTTGACGGATGAGAAAATCCCATTATCAGGATCTCTCCCACAACCCCGCTCTCCCGGAGCGTGATCCCTTCGTCAATCGTGGCAACTGCAAAATTCTTTACCCCGACGCTGTTTAAGCATTTTGATACGGGAACTGCGCCGTGCCCATACGCTTCGGCCTTCACGACCGCCATCATCGCACAACCTTTCGGCATAGCCTGTTGTAATATCTTGGCGTTGTGCTTCAGACTTTGCAAATCGACTTCTATCCAGGCTCTATCTTTCGGGAAAACGGAGGGCGGCAGTTTCTTGCTTTTCATACGGTTTTGTGCAAAGGTGAGCAGAAACGCGGCTGGGATGGCCGCACCCAGAACCCCGAGCGTCCTGTACTTGTTCATCCGGCATCTCTCCATTCTGTGACGATGCAGCCGTCCGCGTTATTGCCGGATATCTCGCATACCACGTCATCAGGCAGCAAGATTGCCGTGCTGTGGTTATCAGACAGCGGCACAAAATATATCGTGAACCCTTTCCCGTCGCTGTTTCCCTCCAGGCAGCTTCCGTCACGTGGAAACTGCCTGAGGAAATCAATATATTCCTCAAGCACAAACCCATAGCGCCCCATAATTTCAGCGTGGGGATCGCCCACATAACGGAAATGCCACGGCTCATGCGCGATTCCCGTAATCGCTTCCTTGCCCCTTTGGTAACGCTCTATCAATCCATATTTGTGCGCGTTTTGGCGAAATACCCCGCAAATACCTTCATCGGGAAAGTCCGGGCAGATCGGATGAATACAATCCTTCTTCAGCGCCAAATCAATGGCAAGCCCCGTCTGATGTTCACTGCACCCGGGCAGGGCTACATATTTTTTTGTGAACTCCGCCCCATTTTCCCGCAGAGAGTCGGAATAGATCCGCGCCTGCTCCAGCCTTGAACGGTATCCGCTGACAGGAAGAATTTTCCCTGCGCACCCTATTTGCTCAAAAATGAGCCTGAGCATTGACGCGGCTTTTTGCGCGAAGCGCACGCCCGGCCGCGCCGCGTCTACTTGGACAAGCCGTGTGCTTTCTACATCAGGACTCGGATAATCCGCATTTACAAGAATTAGATTTCCTTTATAAATATCATCTTTCGTTAAAATCATGTCGCGCATCGTTCACCACTCAATTCAATCAGCTTGTCCAGAATCGTTTCAAAAGACAGGCCAACACCCTTTAGCATGTTCGGATAACGGCTGAAAGGGGTAAACCCCGGTATGGTATTGACTTCATTGAACACGATTTCGCCGCCAGGCGTATAGAACATATCAACCCTGGCAAATCCGGCGCAGCCAAGCGTACCGTAAATCAGCTTCGCTGTTTCCTGTATTCGCGCCTCCGTATTTGCATCAATTCTGGCCGGCACGTGGATTCTGGAATTTTTCAGCGTGTACTTCTCCGCATAGTCGAAAAACCCCTCAAATACCTCGATCTCGTCTACCCGACCGGTAATGAGCGTGTCATTGCCCAAAACCGCGCAGCCGACTTCAAACCCATCAATGCTTTCTTCAACGATTGCTTCGCTGTCATGTGCAAGGGCAAGCCTTATGGCGCGGGGGAGCTGGGATTCCTCCGTAATTTTTGTGATCCCCAATGATGACCCGGCCCTTACGGGCTTGACAAACAGCGGGTATTGCAGCCCATCCGTCAGCCTGTCCGCCCCAAGGGCCTCATGCCGTCTGACAACCACCGACTTCGGCACGGATATGCCCTGCTTCGCGACAAGACTGTGCGCCCTGTGCTTGTCCATGCAAAGGGCGGAAGACAATGTATCGCATCCCACAAGGGGGATGCCCGCCAATTCGATCAGGCCCTGCACGGTTCCGTCCTCTCCGTTTTTTCCGTGGAGGACAGGAAAGGCGGCGTCCAGCTTCATGGTTTTAAAGCGGCCGTTGTCCAAAAGAAGGATTCCGTGCGCGGTGCGGTCCGGCGATAGGACCGCAGGTGTGCAATGGGCCTTGTCACCGAACCAATCATCCCGCGGAAGATTTTCATAACTGCCTGTATAGTGGCACCATTCGCCCTTTTTTGTTATCCCAATCGGGATTACGTTATATTTATCCGCGTTCAGATTTGTGAGTACGGCATGCGCGGACTTTAAGGAAACGCAATGCTCGGGGGAGCAGCCCCCAAACAAAACGGCAACGCTCTTTTTTTTCATGCTTATTCTCCTGACATGTCATTTGAAGCGAAACGGATAGAACGTATCCCCGCTCTGGTACGATCCTTCTACCAAAGCAGAGGATGCGGTTCATTCGCTGTTCTCTGCATTTATTATATCACAACCCACGCGTCTTTTCCATGGTTCGTCAAAAAACGCAGCGTTGACGAGCAAAAAACGTGCAGGAGGGGAGCGGCCGTATAACGCGAGGCCACTGGGCAAAAAAGCCGAACGACATGGGAAAATGCGAAAATACCACCACGGCTTTGCCGAGCCAATTCTTTGCTTTATTTTTGGGGTTATCATGGATCGCAGCTTCCGCCATCGGACGCAAGCAGAAAAACAGCCCCGGGCCGCCTGACGGCGGCCCGGGGCTTGCGTTGCTGTGTGTACGGTTTTGCTTAGGGTTTTGTACACAGAGCGGGTTGTTTAGGAGAGTGTCAACGTTACTGCAGTGACGCTTGCATCGCTGACTGTAAGCTTAACTTCAGTATTGGTGTTTTCAAGCGTAGCGCCCACACTGCTGGAGCTGCTCGAAACGCTCGTGTAAGTGCCAGGAATGTAGGTAGCAATGGTAAGATTCGCGCTATTAGATCCATCAGCCCACACAGTGACGCTTCCTGTAGCCGTAGGGTTGTACGTGCCAGTGCCATCTGCAAAGGCCACCGCCACGGTTACTTGCTTCACCACCGGAATCGTGATTACCGCAGTGGTAACCGCACTACCGGAATCAATCGTGTAAGTTGCGGTGGAGCCATAGAGCGTGTTGGCGCCAGCAGTCGCATTTGTTTGAGTCGGCGTGGTCGTAGTGTCGAACCCATAACCGCTAGGCAGCGCATACGTAACTGTGTCACCTGCAAACCTTGTATAGGTGGTAAGGGTATCACCCGCAGTCGTTTTCGCATACACAGTAACTGCCTTTTTCACCTGAATAACAATTTCAGGATTTGTTCCGGTAGCCGTCACGCTCAAGGTCGTCGCATACGTGGAGCTATTCACGGTCGCATTGGTAGCAGTGAGGACAGCGCTCTGGGCGTACCCATTCGTAGCGGTAATCCCGGCCATATTCAAGCTCCAAGCCGTACCGGTGGTCACGGAGGCAGTGGCCTTGTTTACCAGTGTAGCGCCAGTGCCATCTATGATCGTGTAGGTCAGCGTGGTGGTGCTCGTCGCCGGCGTCGTGGACGTCTTTTTCAGCAGAACCGCGCCGATGATGTAGCCGTCCTCGTCAACTGCGTATGCGATATAATCGTCTTCGTCCAGATCATTCACATCGCCGATCGAGAACCTGTCGTCCTGATCCATAACAACCGTAGTACTGTAGATCCCCAGGCTGCCGTTGATCAGGGAGTAGTTCTTCCCGCTGGGCTTCGTGAGGCTGGTGATCTTCGTGCTGTCACTGTAGTTGCCCGTTTTCTGAACGGTGTAATTCGAGCCGTCCTTGGTCGCAACGTACACGCCCTTGGAAGTCGGCAGATTGCTCGAAACGCCTACCTTGTACTCTACCTTCTCGCCGCTCTTCAGGTTGTAAAGCACCACATAGTAGCTGCTGGTAGAGGTGTTGTAGTATTCGCCGTCCCAGTAATAGTAGTCGCTGTCACTGACGGAGCCCTGGGCATACCCGGTGGTGATGAAGGCCGCCGTGATCACGTTGGAATCGCTGTACTTCGCCCAAATTGTGGCGTTTTTGGCGTAACTAACTTGCGAACTGCCAGTGCTGGCCGAGCTATAAACCACAGCAGGATTTGTTGTTGCACTAGTATCCACAAAAATATTGGAGCTATGGGTGCCTTCCTTCACAGTCACGCTGCCGCTGGTGAATACGCCAAGCGTGCTGCTGCTCGTCAGCAGCTTATTGCCGCCAAGATAAACGTAGTTGCCGTTGCTGTTGTACAGCGAAGTTGAGGTGCCCTTAATCGTAAGGCTGCCGCTGAACTTGTTAAACGGATCCGTTGCGCTGCTTGCAATTACCTCCACAAAGCCCGAAGACTCCAGGGCGTAGGTGCCGTCGTCATTGGCGACGACCATGACAACCGAATATTTAGCGCTTGCATAATCCTTATCCGTCTGATAGGTCTTCACGGTGCCGTCGGTCAGAACCAACTTCGCGTAGTAGTTCCCGAGAGAGTCGTTGGAATCCACGAGATAGCCGTAGGTGTTGTTGTCAATGGAGTCGTCCAGCTTGGCGCCGATCACGTTGCCGGTGACGCCGCTGATGTACCAGGTGTAGACGTCGCTTGTTTTTCCGTTCGTGTTATCGAGATAGTTTTGCACAGACAGATCGCTGTTGTTGCCCACATCAGTGAGCTTCAGCTTGTAGGTCGTCCCGTTAAGGGTAACCTTGCCGTTGTCGCTGCTGCTGGCAGAGTAGAACCGGGAAGCCGCGACGGTGATCGTCGTAACATCCGTCAGGGTGTAGGTACCGTCTTCCAGGACGCAGTTCATGTAGTACTTGCCCTTGACGGTCAGATCATTGTCACCTTTGTACGAGTACTTCTTGGTGATGTCGATCTCGTTACCGGACAAGCCGATGGTAACACTGCCGTCCTTGTCAACGACAACCAGCTCCACCGTCATGTTGGAGGACAGAACGGAGTAGATCTCATCCTCATAGATCACATAGGTGGCGTCCTGAGCCTGGATGGCGGAAGTGCAGATGCCAGTGCCCTTATAGGTCTTGTCAGTAACGCCGGTACTCGCCAACTCGTAGTTGTTAAAGACATAGGCGTACTGGCTGCCGCTGGCGATGTCATACTCGTTTTTGATGGTTTTGTTGTAGTTGCTCTCACTGGTGCCGGCTTTCACAAGCACGTCCTCGGAGAGGATGTCAACATAGTAGATGACGCCCTTGTAGCTTTGGTAAATGTCCGCTACCCGGCCCACTTCATCGGTGGAAGCATCATACTCGTGTGAGTAGGTGCTGCTGTTGTCCACCTTGACCTTGCCCTTCGTGTTGGGCAGGGAGGTGATGATGGACGCCTCTAAAACATTGTCGTAGTATTCACCCGTGCTGCTGACATAATAATCATTTTCCGGCGCATAGTTAAAGTTGGCCAGACCATAGGTGCGGGTGAGCACGTTGTTGATGGCCGTGTAGTCGCGAGAGTCGTCGCTCCAGAACACGCGGTTTCTCTGCAGCATGTTGTAGACGTACTGGCCGATTTCCTCACGGGTGGCAGGCTGGCTGTAGTTGACGGCCACGCCTTTCATCAGGTCAACCTTGCCGCCGGCGGCCCACAGGTGGGTCTCAACCTCCCAGCCTTCGCCGCCGATCTCGCCCTGCTTGTTATAGCCCAGGGCCTGCAGCAGCATCAGCATGGCCTGATAGCCGGTGACCGAGTCACTGGGGCCGAAGTTGCCGTTGCCGTAGCCCACGACGTAGCCGGCAGCCTGTGCCCAGTTGATGTAGCCCACAGCCCAGTGGCTGGTTGGCACATCTTTAAAAACTTGGGTGCTGATGGCCGGGGTGCTCTTGCTGTCCACGTCGCCGGTGATGGCGGCGTACAGGATGCGGGCCATCTCAGCGCGGGTGACGTTATCCGTCGGGTTTAGGTTCCCGCTGGAATCACCCTGGTAAACGCCCATGCCCACCAGGACGCCCATGGCGACCCGATACACATCGGACACTTGATCCGCTTCGCCGAGATCTTCAAGCTTGGTGGCGCTGGTCATCGTCGTCATCATACCAAGGGCCATGACGAGCGCCAGGATCAACGCCAGAGTTCTCTTGAGAGTTCTCATGTGTTTGTCGTTCCTCCTAAAAATATTATTGGGGTGAAAACAAACGCGGGAGAACCCGGGTTACGGCGGGAAACGCACAACTCCGGCTGGTTCCTCCGCCCGACGGACGGAGCCGTTGGGACCATCCGCCCCGCGGGAGAACCGCCTATGTATCCGGCGCTGACGCCGCGCACCGTTTTCCAGCGCATGTTTCACGGTTTAATTATAACCTCAGCTTCCGTTCCATGTCAACTTTTTTTCCTGTTTGTAACATAAATGTAATATTGCCACTCCGCCTGTATGCGCCTTTTTCAGCTTTCCGATAAAAATATGCTTGACAAAGTCCGCGCTTCTGAAGTAAAATAGCTACTGCGTAATGTGCGTGGACGATTAGCTCAGCTGGTAGAGCATCCGCTTGACGTGCGGAGGGTCAGCGGTTCAAGTCCGTTATCGTCCACCAGCCTCAACACAAGGGAACAGCTCTTGTGTGTTGGTTAGCTACCACACAGGAACTGTTCTCTTATGTTCTAAATCCGGGGTGTGGCGAAGTTTGGTATCGCGCTTGGTTCGGGACCAAGAGGCCCGGGGTTCGAATCCCCGCACTCCGACCAGTCGGACCCCTCATTTTTACGATAAAAACGTAAAAATGAGGGTTTTTTCGTGCTTTTCCGGGTACTGCATTTTAGCCTGACTCAAGTTTTGACCCATACGGGAAAGGCTTGCGGGAATTTCGTGTGCTTGAGCCGCTACGGCTTTGGCAAGGACAACTGCACCCTGAAATAATTCAAAAACAGGTCGTTTATCACATGGTTTTCGCTATCCCTATGATAGATCAGTGTAATATATGTCCGCATATATTGCTTTATTTCCGCAGCCTTCACCCTGCTGTCATTCCCGAAGTATTTATCGAAGAGCGTTCGTGCCAGCAGGGTTACGCCGCATCCCCGGCCGACGTACCCGATTATGTCGGGGCCTGAAAAGCCGGAGCCGACGATCTTAGGTGAAAATCCGGCGGAATTGCATGCGTTTATACACCGTCTGCAAAACGGCAGCTGTCTGTCCAGTAAATAGAACGATTCATCCTTCAGCAACCGAAGGTCTAAGGCGTCGCTGCTTGCCAGCGGATGTCCGGCGGGAAGCACTGCCGCGATTGAATCCGATATGCACTTTATTGTGCCGATGCGCTCATTTTCAAAGAATAGCTTCGCCGGTTCTCTTACAAAAGCGACGTCCACCTGTCCACTGAGAAGCATGTCTTTCAGGTCATGCTCATTATTCTGGATGTGTACCTCAATATCTGGGTGCTCTGTTTTGAA
>Ga0153972_1000156_pt1 | contig 19756 bp, 16 predicted proteins | sample TSGA056MetaG_FD_104732 | JGI IMG/M metagenome (GOLD analysis project Ga0153972, IMG submission 104732) | Attine ant fungus gardens microbial communities from Georgia, USA - TSGA056 MetaG | ecosystem: Host-associated > Fungi > Mycelium > Unclassified | place: USA: Georgia, George L Smith State...
CTTCAGATAAGGTTCATACATACAACGCAGCCGCATCCCATTCTCTTTTAACAGCCAATAAGGCAGACCGCCGAATTCCCATTCTCCGCAGATATAGGGAGAAGGACGCAATATTACCCAAAGCCCCAGCCGCTGTGCCGTTTCTACAAATTTCACAATATCAAGCAGGCCGGAAAAATCAAATACTCCCTTTTCCTTTTCATGCAGATTCCAGGGAATATAAGTTTCCACCGTATTGCATCCCAATGCCTTCAATTTTTCCAGACGATTCTGCCAATACTCAGGCACCATTCGGTAATAATGCATACCTCCTGAGATAATTTTAATCTTTTTCCCGTTCAGGTAAAAATCATCCGATATTTTAAATTCGCCAGTCAATTTATGATCCCTCCCTATGATGTCAGTCCTATGTTTTTGATGTTGGAGTCAAAAGGTATTTTGACCCCTGATATCATAATTGATAATGAAAAACAGGGATATGGGAATTTCTGCCCATACCCCTGTTCTGGTTACTGCGTTTATTTATATAATGCGTCAAACTGCTCCTGCAGTACGGCGATTACATCCTCAATTCCGGCAGTTTTCAAAGCCGCCTGATATTCCGCCACGATATCCTCCGCACTACCTGTATATTTGCCAAAAGAAATTTGCTTCATATAATTAGTGTGAATTTCATTGATATTTTGGATTTTAGCCTGAATATCATCCACATCAGGGACATACTGTCCATACGGATAATCAATCTTAATGGCGTCATACTCGGCATACAAGGCATCAATTGCATCCCAATTACGGGTCGCATCCCTTATTTCAAGATCATCGTTACGTCCCCACCAATAATTAGTGGTTGTATTGATATTATCCGTATCGGCATTATAACCTTCCGGCTCAACCCGATAGCCTTCTTCATTAATGTCATAAGAGATGCCTTCGATTCCGTATACTAACAAACGATAACATTCCGGATCATTTCTCAGCAAATCATAAACCATCAGAGCTCTCTCGGGGTTCTTGCTGGCTGCGGAAACCGCCATGGCGCCATGGGTAATGGAAAGAGCCACCACATTCTGGGTTTCTTCCCCAAAGTAGAAAAATCCGCTTTCCGCATCGGGATCATCCGCATAAATAGTATTCTGGGTGGTATGGCTGCAAAGATCGGTCCAAGTCTGAGTATGATGCTGCTCAGCGGCAACACGCCCCAAGCGATAATCGTTACGGTTGTCTACCGCGGTATTGTTCAATACGTCGGTCTTCCATACGCCAATATTATCCCATTCTTTCATGGTTTCCGCAAATTCCACCAGCATATCGGTTTCGGTATAATAAGGACTGATAACAGTATACAAATCATCCTTGGTGCCGCCCCATAATGCTCCCGTAGACAGTCCGTCGATAGATACGAAATTACTGTGAGATGCCACCCAGCCGCCGACCATGGTAGAGTACTGGGTACCGTCAGAATTCCAGGGAATAATATCCGGATAAGCTTCTTTCACATACTTGAAATAAACTGTCATATCTTCCCAGCTGTGAACACCATCCGTCAGACCGGCTTCCGCCGCCCAGTCCATACGATAGGTATAACCGTGATTCGTCCACTGTGCATAGTTATCTTCCGGCATAAGGTAAATTTCGCCGTTGTATTTGCATAATTCCCAATGATCGGCACTTACGCTTGCCCATGTCTGAGGAGCGTAGGTCTGCAGCATCTCTTCAGAAAGCTCGAGGAAAGCGCCGCTCTTGGAGTTAGGCCATGCATCCAGCCAGTCGGAAGCGGTTCCTACCAAATCCACAGAACCATCCATCTGCGCCAGGGTTAAGTTGTAATTGGCAAGATAATCCGTCCAGTTAATAAAATAAATCTGCAGCTCCGCATTTACTTTTTCGGTCAGAATTTTATTCAGTTTTGCCAGCGTCTCTTCATACACTTCCTTTGTTCCTGTCGGGGAATCACCGGTTGTCATATAAGTGATCACCACGTGCTCCGAAGTATCAATGGCAGCTGCCGCGCCCGATTCTTCTGCCGCAGCGCCTTCCGAAGCAGCACTGTCGGCAGAAGAACTTCCCGCTGCAGAAGAGCCGGATCCTGTTGTTGCAGCACCGCTGCCACAGGCCGCTAAGCCCATCACCATAGTGGCTGCCAGTAAAACCGCTAATAATTTCTTTTTCATACTATACCTCCGTTTGCTAAATATTGTTTATCATTAACTCCGCCCCATGGAGGAGTAACAATCATATATTGTAAATTTCATCAACCCTTCACCGCCCCGACAGTAATACCGCTGATAAAATATTTCTGCACGAATGGGTAAAGGAAAATAATCGGGCCGGTAGCTAAAACCGCATTCGCCATTTTGACACTTTCAGTGGGAATGTCACCCAGCGAAACAAACTGCCCCGCCACGGAATTCCGCAGTGCCTCATTTTTATTAACCACTTCATAAAGTGTGTACTGCAACGGTTTTACATCTACCTTGGAACTTAAAAATAATGAAGACTGATACCATTCATTCCAATATCCCAGTGCCAGGAATAAACCAATGGTTGCCAGCGCCGGTTTCAGCATCGGCAGAATCAGTGAGGTAAAGATTCTAAAATCTCCGGCCCCGTCAATCTTACCCGATTCGGTTATTTCGTGGGGAATCGCCTTAACAAAATTTTTCATTAAAATAATCAGCCATGGGGTCATTAAAAGGGGCAGCAGCACCGCCAGGTAATTATCCTTAAGCTTATAGGTCTGTGTCATCAACAAGTAATAAGGTGCCAATCCCGCTGAAAAAAGGCTGGTAAAATAAATATAAAAGGAAATGGCATTACGAAAAGGGAAGTCCTTCCGCTGCAGGGCATATCCTGTCATTGCAATAGTGGAGAGACCGATGGCGGTTCCCACTATGGTCATGGTAATAGTCAATATGTAAGATTTCCAAATTCCTCCGCCCTTTGCCACCATTTGATATGCCAGCAGGGAAAAATCCTTGGGAATTAACTGAACTCCTTCGGCCCGTATGATTGCTTCACTGGTAAAGGACGTACCCACAATAATTAAGAAGGGGAATACACAGGCCAGCGCATATGCCGTAATTACCACATAGCCGAACCCTCTGATAAATTTATCCGACGCGCCAAGCTTAACCTTGGTGCCGGCTTCCATATAATCTTTTTGCTTTGTCATGGTTAACCTCCCACCGTTAGAATAAGGAATAATCCGGTTCAATTTTTTTAACAATAAAGTTTACCGTCATTACGATGACAAAACCAACCACCGACTGATATAAGCCGACTGCCGATGCCGTGGAAAAATTGAAGTCCGTCAGGGTTGCCCGGTATACGAATGTTTCAATAATGTCCGTGGTGCTGTACAGCATGGAGTTGGAACCGATAATGTTATAGAACAAACCGAAATTGCCCTTCACAATACCGCCTAAAGCAAACAGGATCAGAATAACAATGGTAGGTTTTAAGGAAGGTAAAATAATGTAACGAATCTTCTGGAACCCATTGGCGCCGTCTACCCGGGCCGCCTCAATCATCTCCATATCAATTCCCATGATTGCCGCAAAATAAACCACCGAATTATATCCGGTCTGCTGCCAGAGATAGATAATTACCAATAATACCGGCCAGACATTTGAATCCGCATAAGGCTGCCATTTTTCCAAACCCATACTTGTCAGGAGCGAATTAACGAAACCGGTGTCATAATTTAACATGTTATAAACCAAGACTCCCACCAGCACCTGGGAAATAAAGTAGGGCAGGAACATCAGGGTCTGTGATACTTTCTTAAACCACCGGCTGCGCATTTCATTCAGCAGAACCGCCACAAATACGGCCAGAAGATTGCCCAGCAGAATAAATGCCAGATTATACAGGATGGTGTTCCTGGTCAGGGTGAACAATTTTCCCGAGGATGCCAGAAACTCAAAGTTCTGCATACCCACAAAACTGCTGCCAAATATGCCGTCGCGATAATTGTATTTCACAAATGCCACATAAATCCCCGGCAGCGGCATATAACTGAATGCGAAGAAAAAGACAATAGCAGGAAGGCACATGAGAATCAATATTCTGAACTTCCACACCTTTTGAAAGAAGGTTAATTTGCTTTTGCTCTTGGCCTTGGCTTTCTTCATTATTCCCAATCCCTCGCTTTCTTGTAATTGATTTAGATTTTGCAACCGATTTCATAATGGAATTATAGCATTATGTTATTAATAATGCAATCAAAATTTATAAAACTTAAATTTTTTAATAATTATGACCCATTTGACGCTCAGTTTTTGTGCGTATTACACAAACAAAATCGGGCAAAGATAAAGTTGTCCGCTGCAGTGGAACTTCTCTTTGCCCTATATTTATGAATCCGGTATCATATTTATAACTTTTATAACATTATTTTTGCCCTCTGATACCTACAGATGGCTGCGCACTTTGTGATTATTCACCCGGCCGCTGCTCTCCCGTACCACCAAAACCGGCATCACCGACTGCAGCATTGCACTCTCACGCCCTTCTATTTGAGAAATTGCGGTTTCAATTAGCTTACTGCCAAACTCTTCATAATCATAATCTATACTGGTAATCCTGGGAATCATCAACTCGGTCATATAAGTATTATCATAACTTACCAACGAGATATCCCCCGGAACCCGGTATCCATGCGCTGCAATACTCCGCAGAACACCGGCTGCAGTGAAATCATTAATCGCAATTACCGCAGTAGGGACAACACCTTTATCCAGCATTTCATTCATCAACTCATATCCGCTCTCGGCGTCATACCGACCACTATCGGTCACCAGCGCAGGATTATATTCTATCATATTTTCCTTTAAAATCTGTTTATAGCGTAAAAACTTTTCATATGTGGAAAGCACCTCCGTATTTCCCCCAATCAAGGCGATCCTTTCATGTCCCAGGCTCATTAAATGATCCATCAGAAGATCCATAGCCTTCATGGCATCAATTCTGACCATATGACATTTGGTACCATCCAGCTTACCTGTAACAACAATAGGCAAGGAAGCCATAACCTGGTTTACTTTTTCCACATATTCCATATTTGAGAACAAGTCATCCACTCTACCGCCCATCTGGATAATAGCGTCCACTTGCTGATCCTGGAGCTTCTCCAGCATCTTTTCTTCCAGTTCGGTCTCATTAAAGGAATTGGAAAGCAGTACTGTATAATCCGCTTTGCGTGCCGCCAGTTCACAGCTCATAAACAACTCGGCATAATAAGGGTTTCTGACATCGGCGGCAAGAATACCGATAATCCTGGTCCTTGTATCCGCCAGCCCGCGGGCAAGGGCATTAGGCTTGAAATTATATTTATTGATAAGTTTCAAGACTTTTTCTTTCTTCTCCCACCTTACATTGGCATTATTCGTCAACACCCGGGACACCGTGGCCGGTGAAACTCCTGCTTCTTTCGCAATATCATATATTGTAATCGCTTTATTATCACTTTTTCTTTCTGTCAGCATGAGTATCTTCCCTCCCTCCATATCCGAAACCGCTTTCCAATATTATATAAATTGCACTTCGGTCTGTCAAGCTAAAAACGCCGGGAGTTTTTAAGCTCTCGGCGCCGGCGGATGCATATTTCATTTTTCATATTCCGGTGTTACAAAAAGCAATTCTCCCTGTCGGACTTTTTATCAATGAATACTTCTAAAACATTGTCTTTAAATCGGGGGAGAGAATCATTTCAGCTTCCGTCGCTTCCTTAATCTGATCAATCGTAAATTCCGGATTATATTCCGTCAGGGTAAGTCCTTCTTCCGTGAACTTCATAACCCCCATTTCCGTTACGATCATATCCACACAATGAATTGCCGTAAGGGGAAGCCGGCATTTTTTCAAGATCTTAACGCTGCCTCTGGCAGTATGCTCCATGGCAACAATCACTTTCTTGGCGCCAACCACCAAGTCCATGGCGCCGCCCATTCCCGGTACTTTTTTACCGGGAATAATCCAGTTAGCCAGATTCCCTTCCTGATCCACTTCCAGGGCGCCAAGTACGGTACAGTCAACATGCCCGCCTCGGATAAGTCCAAATGAAACGGACGAATCAATAAAGCTTCCGCCAACATTCACTGCGGCAGGCTGACCGCCTGCATCCACCACATACACGGGATCCAGCTCCGCTGCCGTGGGGTAAGGATTCGTTCCGATAATACCATTCTCAGACTGGAGAACCAAGTTAACACCTTTCGGCAGGTACTGCGGAATTAAGGTTGGCAGGCCGATTCCCAGATTTACAACGTCTCCGTCCTTTAATTCCTTGGCGACACGGGCGGCAATAAATCCTTTGATTTCACTCTTTTCCATTATGCCTCACCTCCATCAACAACATATTTGACCAGAATTCCGGAGGTAACCACATCTTCCGGAGCAATCTCACCACACTCCACCACATGATCCGCTTCCGCAATTACAACATCCGCCGCTGTTGCCATCATCTGGCTGAAGTTGCGGGTAGTTCCCTTATACCAGACATTTCCCGCTTTATCAATCTTATGTCCGCAGATAACCGCAAAGTCAGCCCGCATGGGACGTTCCAGCAGATATTTCCTGCCGTCAATTTCAACTACACTATGCACATGATCCGCATCCTGAACAATTGTTCCCAGTCCCGTTGGAGTTAATACCCCGCCAAGACCGGCGCCGCCGGCACGGATCATTTCTATAAAGGAACCCTGGGGAATCAAAGTCACCTCCATCGTCCCTTCATTCATTTGCTCAGCAACTTCCGGATTAAGTCCCACATGAGTGGCAATCAGTTTCTTTACTTGTTTATTATGCACCAATTTGGCCAGACCATAGAACTCCGAACCGTCCGGCCCTTTCAGCATGGCGGCGTCATTACTGATCACCGTTAAATTTTTGGTTCCTTTCCGGGCAAGTACCTCGATAAGCTTGTGGGCATTTCCACATCCCATAAATCCGCCAAACATAATACTTGCACCATCAGGAATCAAGCCCGCTGCCTGTTCGGCAGTAATAAATTTTGCCATTAATAGTTCCTCCTTTCCATAAATTCGAACAAAGAGTCCATGATGGACTCTCGTTTTAATTAGATAAATTAATGTCTCTAACAGAAAGTAAAAAATAATTACAGTTCAGATTTTTTTAGTAACAGTTCAGCCCACCGGCTGAACTGTTACTTTTTTACTGCCGCAGACCCTCAATCCGGCCTGCGGTATATTGATTTAATTATGTCAGTAAATTCCCCATGGTATATCCTACAAAGGTAATAACCAATGCAGTAAGTACAATCATAACAACTGCACTGGAATAAATCTGTTTTTTCCCCGAATAATCATCACTATGCAGCATAGCAATCGTTGCAAAGGATGACGGGAACAAATAAGCACAGGAACCGCACATAGTTGCAACCAGGCACAGACCTACGGCATTCAAATTACCGCCACTGCCCATGGCTAATGCGGCAGCCACACCGGTCATAACAGTAACTGTTGTGACATTGGATGCAAAATTGGTTAATAACACCGATGTTGTTGCAATAATTAATACCGTTATTATTGCAGGCACTTTTTCGGTAATCGGGATTATATATTGCTGGATTGCAGCAACCACGCCGGTAGCCTCCATACTCATGGCACCTCCCAAATATATCCCGATACTGATAAAAAGTAGGATCCCCCAGTTGATATTTTTATTCACCACTTCTTTTATATTTATGATAGGTTTTTCGTTTACCGAAATAATACTCATTGCTACAACCGAAATAATTGCCCAGAAGGTAATGCCAAAACTGCTAAATGTTTTAATCCATGCCGCATTGCTGAACATAGAAAGAATGCCCGGCAATATCCACATTGCCACGGTAAAGAAGAAAACAGCAACGGTAACGATTTCCTTAAGATCCATGGAACCTTGTTTCTTTAATACATTTTCAATTTTAAAATTTTGAAACCTGGACATATCCGGTTTGTAAATTAAACGGAAAAACACACACATTAAAACAAACAATACCAAACCGGTGGGCACGCCAAAGGCAAGATAAGTGAATAAGCTCATGGTTTCTCCGGTAGCCCCTTCGTAAATTGCGATCCCCATAATTGCCAGGGCATGGGAAATGGGTGTCATGGCTCCGCCAATATTTACACTGAATATTGTCATACAATTGGCCACATGCGGATAAGCGTCGCTTTTGCCATAGCCCAGTTCTTTATATACCCGGCTGTTGAATGCCAGCATAAATGCCGCAGCCGGAACCTGATCCATAAAAGCCCCCAGAATCAGGCCCATGAAAGCCAAAGATATGGTAAATATCCAGGGACTCTTGGTAACAAATTTGATACTCATGAATTTGGCCACTACCCGATCGGTAAAACCTGATTCGTTCAGAGCATGGGTCATGATAAAGCTCATCAAAATAAAATAGATAACCCAGCTTCCCAAACTGCCTGCAATCGCCTCATTTATCGTACAGATTCCCGTACGAGACAAAAGTACGATGGCAAGCATAGCCGGCCAGACCGTATCGACTAAAGAAAGCATAAGAATAACACTGATAAAAACGCCAATTACTCTCATTCCCACTGCCGTTAGCGGGGGAGCCGGCGGAACCACCCAGAAGATCACAATGATCGCCGCGCATACAAGTAATTTTATAATAGTTTTACTATCGAAGGTAAGTCGCTGTTTTCCCATAAAAATTTTCCTCTCTTTTGATCATTAATTAACAATACATCGTTTTACAGCTGGGGAATATTTAGAATTTCTCTCGCTTCCTCCGGTGTTGCCACTTCCATACCCAGTTCGTGGATAATACGAACCGCACGTTCCACCATTTCCGCATTGTTCTTAAGCAGACGGCCCGGGCCATAATAAACGTTGTCTTCCATGCCGACTCTTACGCCGCCGCCCTTTAGAAGTGTCATGGCAAAACCGGGAACATGATTCTTGGCGCCAATGGCAATAGTGGAGAAATTCACAAACTTATCTGCAGGCAGCTTACTAATCATAAAATTCAGATTCTGCTCGGAGAAAGAAATGGCACCTTGGCTGATTCGGTCCATACCCATTACAAAGGAAAGAGATATGGGTTCATCCAATACACCGGCCGGAACCAGAATATTAAATACATCTTCCAATGTTACCGGATTAAAGCATTCTAACTCAGGCTTAATCCCCATATCCTTCATCATTTTTGCATATTTCAGCAAGAACGGACGATACCATGCATGAACAAAAGAGCGTTCCTGCCAGCTCGTACTAATCAGGGAACAATCCAGGGAACACATATCCGGCTTTACTAAATCCTTGTCATAAAGAATCTTCATTCCGTCTTCCGCGGTGCAGCCGCCATTGGCAGGCGCCGTTGAATATTGGGTAATCATATTGCATTTTGAACGTATTTTAGAACCGATTTCACTATATACGCTGGGTTCATTAGTTGCTTTTCCATCCTTACCCCTCGCATGAATATGAACAATTGCAGCACCTGCGTTGTAGCAATCGTACGCGGAATCAGCAATTTCCTGTGGTGTGACAGGGAGATTGGGGTTTGCCTCTTTACCATGAAAAGCCCCTGTCTGTGCTACCGTAATAATGATTTTTCTTGCCATAAATATAGATCTCCTTTCTTTCATGAACCTAATAGTTACAAATCATTTTATTGGTGCGGTATGATCTGCTATTCTAAAGCATATATAAAGCAAAGTACGTGCCAATTATTAATTTCAATAAATGATTTATTAAATATTATTACCAATTATTATTAAATTATAAATTTAGGCAGACTAAATACAATAAGTTAAATAAAAAGATTAAAATCACGGAATAAAAAAGGCCAAACTGTAACATTATTTTAATGAAATATGATTTGTATCCGGATGAATTTGGCATTTTCGAAGAATCCTTTGTACGCAATGCGCATTTTTGAGCAATTCGTGAATCTCCGATTATATTTTTCGCTCACCAGATATATTGGCATGATTATTGCTAATTAATACCTGTATGGCCACATCTGAATTCGTATAAGGAGGACATAATGAACAAAATGAAACAAATACCCCCGAAAAAAATCATTCAATTCTGTCTGACCATAGTAATTGCCTTCGTCGTTTTTTTACTTCGTCCCCTCGGTATGACTTTCGGACAGAGCGGGGTTTTAGCCATTACCTTACTGGTAATCATCTGGTGGGCACTAGGCACCATACCCAAAACTTATGCTTCTATATTTTTGCTCCTGGTATATTTATTAATCAGCGGCGCCCCGGCCACCACCATTTTTACCTTTCCTTTATCCACTAATTTTTTATTGATTGTATTTTCCTTCCTTTTTTCCCAAGGCATCTCCAACAGCAAACTTGCCGACAGGCTGCTGACGCCCATATTGCTGCGTTACTGTGATTCCTGTCTGAAATTAATGATGATGATCTTACTTTTTAACATACTGATGATCTTTGTAATACCCCAGCCCTTTTCCCGAATTATTATTTTATCATCTATCTTCAAGACGTTCTTTGACAAACTGAAGCTGGATGAAGAACAGTCATCGGTTTGGCTTTTGGCCCTATACATCTGTAATGTTATTATTAATATGTCCATGCTGCGCGGAGATATCGTCCTTAACAGTTCCCTGCTGTCTATGGCGGAGGTAACTTCTATTGGGGAAGTCACCTGGATCGAATACATGCTGGCGCCCACACTGGTCTATATAGCCCTGGCATTAATCCTATATTTTCTGCAAAACCGTAAGGTGATGGTAAATACGCCGTTTTTAAAATCCGACTTGGCCAAAGCAAAAGAACCCGGCCAAAAAGGACTTGATCATAAGAATAAGCTGCATCTGGCATTTATCCTGGTAGTGGTAGTGGTATGGGCTTTGGAAAGCTTACACGGCATTTCGGGAGTGGTTATTGTCATTGCCGCCACCGTAATTATGTTTTTCATGGGACTGCTAAAGCTGCCGGACTTAAAGTCTATCAATGTGGGGTTGATTGTCTTTTTGACCGCTGCTTTTTCCATTGGCGGAACCCTTCGGGCAAGCGGCGTCGCAGAAATTATGTTTACCGCGTTTGCGAAAATATTTCCGGATGAGTTCTCGCTTTTCTATATTCTGCTGATTTTAGTTTGTACTGTGGTTCTTCATATGCTTCTGGGCAGCAATGTTACTACCATGTCCATTGTCGTACCCGGGATGATGTCAGTCTGCGCCGGAATGGTTTCCGAAAAAATACTGGTCTTTGTAATATTAATAGCCATATGCGGGCATTTCCTTTTACCCTTTCATCATGTTATATTGCTGCTGGGCGAAGGCGTCGGACACTTTTCCACTAAAAGATTGGTAAGGTTTGGAGTTCTTTTGACAATCCTTTTGTTTGTATCCGTCTTCTGCCTGTATCTGCCGTGGTGGTCATTATTGGGCTTTATCTGATATCCGCATCCTTTGCAACGTTCAGCCTTACGGCGAACTGTTTTATTCCGGCATAGTAAAACACCTTCTTGCTTGCTTTTAAGTTAAGAAGGTGTTTTTTAGGGGAATTCTATAATTGGAACACTCGGTCATTTCTTCAGGTTTACCAAATAACTTGCCAGTGCGATGGAATATAGTTTGCCTTTGTCGCTTTCCGTACGGGAAGTGAAGATAACCGGCACCTTCGCTCCGATTGTGGCGGCAATCAGGGTTTTTTTGCCGACATAAGTAATGGCTTTGGAAACAGCGTTGCCCACCGTTAAACCGGGCATTAATAAAATATCCGCGTTTCCCGCAACCGGGCTGTCAATACCTTTGACTTGAGCCGCTTCTTCCGAATAGGCATTATCAAAAGCAAACGGTCCATCCACAATACAATTACTAATCTGTCCGCGTTTTGCCATTACGGTAAGCAAAGCGGCGTCCACGGTATCCTGCATCGCCGGATTTACCACTTCCAAAGAGGCAATAACGGCCGCTTTAGGAGTTTCATAGCCTAAGCCGCGGGCAAGTTCAACGGCATTTTCCAGTATTTCCTTTTTGCCGTTCAAGTCCGGCGCAACGGAAATCGCGCAGTCGGTGATAATCATCAGACCGTCCCGATCTTCTTTTTCCATCAGGGAAGCCTGGGTTATGTGCCGGCCAACATTCAGTCCTTTTTCCTTATTTAACAGTGCTTTTAAAAATACGGAGGAATGCAGCATCCCTTTCATCAGGGTGCCCGCTTCGCCGGAAACCACCAAGTCTACAGCAGTTTCAGCCGCTTCCTTATGACCGGCTGCCTGTCGCATTTCACTTTTTACGATAAAATTATGCTCCTTCACCAGTCCATTCATTCTGTCCACATCACCTAACAAAATAAACTCTGCCAGTCCTTCGTTTTCAGCCATGGATACCACATGCATAACTTCCGGATCGTCCGCTCCGGCTACTGCGATTCTTTTCCCTTTACTTCCTTTGACCAACTCCCATAAATGATCAAAATTCTTTACCAACATATTCCTTTTCTCCTCTTACCCGGACATTACAGTCCGTAACGGTTAATTATCCATAATGGTTTACTGCCGTAAAATTTCAATCTTTTTTACACACTTCATTATAATCCTTGGCGGCATCATCCCCATTCAAAAACCGCAGGGCATTTTCTGCCAGTGAAAGAATCTCATCCTCACCCGCCATGTTTACGATCGGCGCAATCCATTTTACCCGTTTAGTAACCATTCCGGTAAACAGTTCGGAATAAGCCAGGCTCGCGGTATATATAATGGCATCCACCTCACCCTCCAGAACACAAGCCGCAGAACCGATTTCTTTTGCCACCTGATAAGCCATTGCCGAATATATTTCTTCGGCTTCCTTATTTCCTTCGGCAATCATTTTTTCCACTTCCCGGGCATCACTTGTCCCTAAATAGGACATCAGTCCACCGCCGCCGGTCATTTTTTTAAGCATTTCCGCCTGAGTATAATTTCCGCTGTAGCACATCCGAATCAGCGCTGCGTTGGGAAGTGTCCCGGCTCTTTCCGGAGAAAACGGGCCATCGCCGTCCAATGCGTTATTAGCGTCAACAATACGGCCTTTCAAGTGGGCACCGACAGAAATACCTCCGCCCATATGGATAACGATTAAATTCATGGATTCATAAGGTCGTCCCACATTCCCCGCATAACGCTTTGCGATTGCCTTATGGTTCAGCACATGCAGTGAGCTGATCCGCTCCAGTTCCTTAATCCCGGCATAACGGGCAATCGGGGGAAATTCATCACTAATCGGAGGATCGGCAAAAATAGCCGGGATATTATGTTCCTTTCCCAGTTCGTAGGATAACTTAATCCCCACACGAGCCGGATGTACGCCCCAGCGCCCGGTGGCAATATCATCAAGGATCTGCTGGGTAATTACATAAATTCCGCTTGGCACCGGCCGGCAGTTGGCCCCCCGGCTGATAATACAATCGAAATCCTCATATTTCTTATTATGCTTTTCAATAAAGGTATCAATCCCCGCCTTACGGTAAGGCAATTGATCATCAATATTTTTATAGCTGCGGATATCATCCATTGGATGAGAAATGCTCTCACGAGCCAGCTCCTTGTCATCTTCATAAATTGCTACTTTTGTTGATGTGGAGCCCAGATTCATAATGAGAATGGTTTTGGGCATATTCTTTTTTCCTTTCTTTTGGTCTTTACTACAGTATTTACACTTTACTAAATATAATAGCAAGAATTATGCCAATTTTATGATTTGAGAATACATTATTTTTCTTTTTTATATCGTTTCGGCAAATTATACTTGTTTATTTTCCGTACCAATGTTGATAAATTAATTCCCAGAATGTGCGAAGTCTCTTCCAAAGTAAGCTCTTCTTTCAGATGATCACGTAGATATGCCGCTTCAAATTCCTCCAGTACGCTTTTCAGATTAAGATCCCGGTCTTTCAGCTCCGTTATTCTGGTAACGCCCAAAGCCTGAACAATCTCTTCCGGCAGTACATCCATGCCTATTACTTCATCGGAAGACAATACATACATCCGCTCGATTAAATTGCTCAATTCTCTGATATTGCCGGGCCAATTATAAGCAATCAGATGCCGCTGAATCTCATTGGACAATACTTTTGTCGTTTCATGCCTTTGGTTCAGGCGTTTTAAAACATTCTCCGCAATGGGAATAATATCTTCCTTACGCTCCCGCAGCGGAGGGATATAGACCGGAATTACATTAAGCCGGTAAAATAAGTCCTGACGAAACCGGCCCTTCTTAATCTCCTCTTTCAAATCACAGTTGGTCGCGGCAATGATCCGGGCTTTCATCTCTATTTCCTTAACTCCGCCGATCCGGTAAAACTTCCGATCCTGAAGGACGGTCAACAGCTTTACCTGCATAGACATGGACATTTCCCCGATTTCATCAAGGAATACCACTCCTTCTCCGGCAAGTTCAAAAATTCCGGGTTTCCCGCTTTTTTTAGCACCGGTAAAGGCCCCCGGTTCATATCCGAAAAGCTCGGATTCCAATAAATTTTCCGGAATGGCACCGCAGGAAATTTTCGTATAGGTATCATTGCCGGAAAAACGGCTGACCATTTTGCAAAAAACATCCTTACCCACGCCGGACTCCCCCGTAATCAGGGCGGTGGAATCCACATGGCTGATCCGGTATGCCAATTCCGCCAGCGACTGCATTTGATGGCTTTTACCAATTAAATCATATTCTTCCACAATATGAAGAATGGAATATATCTGCCCCAGCAGCTTCTGCTTCTCTTTTTCCTGCTTTTTCTGCTCCGAGTCCTTCTCCAGATACACCACATCCAATTCCTGCCGCAAATGCATTAACTCGGTCATATCCCGAAGGACAGCAATGGCGCCGGAAAACTTATTATCTTTATTATAGACGGGGGAAACGGTAACCATTACCTTACGCTCCGAATTAAGCTGATATTTAATTAATCGTGAAACCGCCTGCCTGGTATCGAACACTTCCAGCATCATTTTCGATATCGGATACCCTTGCCGGTTCAATTCCTCAATATTCTGCTGATATACCACCTCAGGTGAGATACCCGTTAAGGTCTCATATGTTTTGTTCCAATATACAATATTTCCCGCTTCATCTGTGTAAGTAAATCCATCATTGGAAGCGTCCATCATTGGGGTAAATATACCTGACTCGAAAAGCTTCAGCAGGGTTTCATTATCATTTTGCACGTAAATATCCTCTTATTATATAATTTGACTATTATCTCTCATGTTGATTACTTTTTATCATCAAGTATAGCAAAATTATACTATAACTTACCCCAAAACACAATGAATCTTCAAACAAGTTCCAGAATATTAGTAAACTCTAATGCATATAATAATAAAAAATTATATATAAGGTATATTTATGGATAATAACCAATTTGACTTCATTAATATGCAAAGGAATATCATAAACCCAAACCAGGCACCCGCCTTGGCAACAGACTACGGGCCCAGTCCGTTTATCGTCAATATCAATGATGCCACCCTGCAAAATGATACATATCGCACAGCTCTATGGACAGGAATACATCTGCAGCTTACTTTAATGAGCATTCCTGTCGGGGAAGACATTGGTTTGGAGATGCATCCAAATGTTGATCAATTTTTACGTATAGAAGAAGGCCAGGGTGTAGTTCAAATGGGAATCAGCCTAAATGACTTATTCATAAGGCAGCCAGTATTCGTTGATTCCGCTATTTTTATACCTGCCGGTACCTGGCATAACTTAACCAATTCCGGACGGGTACCGCTTAAGCTGTCCTCTGTTTATGCTCCGCCTAATCATCCCTGGGGTACTGTTCATCAAACAAACGCAATTGCCAAAGAAATGGAACTATAACAATTCTTGCGGTTACTATCCACAGCTAACGCTGTACTGCGGATAGTAACTTTTTGCGCTCTAACCGTGCAAAGCAAAATATTATTATTGTTATATTTAAATTCATGTGTACTCTACTACCGCTTTATTTAAGTTCTTTTATCTTCAAACACCGGATGGCATTCAGCACCGCCAGAACCATCACACCAACATCCGCAAAAATGGCCGTCCACATACCGGCAATTCCCACCGCCCCTAAAATCAGGCAGAGCCCTTTGACAAATAAGGCCAAAAAGATATTTTCATAAACGATCCGCATACATTTCCTGGATATCCTCATCGCCAGGGCAATCTTCATGGGATTATCATCCATTAATACAATGTCCGCCGCTTCAATAGCCGCATCCGACCCTAAAGCTCCCATGGCGATCCCGATATCGGCCCGGGACAAGACCGGTGCGTCATTGATTCCGTCCCCAACAAAAGCTAAAATTTCCTTCTTTTCTTTTTCCGCCAGAAGACGTTCCACCTGTTCCACCTTATCTCCGGGAAGCAGATCGCTTTTAACTTCGTCAATCCCAAGCTTGGCGGCGATGGAATCGGCAACCCTCCGGGAATCTCCGGTCAGCATAATTGTTTTTCTGACGCCTTCCTGCTTCAGCCGTTCAATGGCCTCTTTTGACTGATCCTTAATTACATCCGTGATTAACAGATAACCGGAGTAAACGCCATCCACTGCAACATATACCACGGTTCCCGCCTGCTCCGGTTCCTTACAGGATATTTCCAACAGCCGCATTAACTTAGCATTCCCGGCAGCAACCTTTTTATCATCCACTGTCGTGATAACGCCATGACCACTGATCTCTTCCATGTCATTGCCCAATCGGGCACTTTCAATTTCTCCGCCATAGGCTTTTTTCAGACTTTTACTGATGGGATGATTGGAAAAGCTCTCCGCATACGCCGCATATTCCAGCAAACTCTTTTCAGCGGTTACTGTTTTCCCTGTCACCATTTCCTCAGCCTTAGCTTTCCATTCTTCCGATGGATATATTCCGGTTACTTCAAATACACCTCTTGTCAAGGTCCCGGTCTTATCAAACACTACATATTTGGTCTGGGACAAAGCTTCCAGATAGTTGGAACCCTTCACCAGTATCCCGCCGGATGATGCCCCGCCGATCCCTCCAAAAAAGCTTAACGGAATCGATATTACCAACGCACAGGGACAGCTGATAACCAAAAAGGTCAGGGCTCTGGTAACCCATTCGCTCCACATGGCCGGATTGCCTAAAAGCAGCCGGACAATAGGCGGAATGAGCGCCAGAGCCAAGGCGCCGAAGCATACAAGGGGGGTATAATACCGGGCGAACTTGGTAATAAAGTTTTCTGATCGGGACTTCTTCATACTGGAATTCTCAACCAGATCCAAAATCTTAGAAACTGTGGATTCTCCGAATTCTTTTGTCGTCCGGATCCTTAATAGGCTGGAAATATTTACACAACCACTGACCACTTCTTCCCCCGCCATAACATCTCTTGGCAGACTTTCCCCCGTCAGAGTGCTGGTATTCAAGGTGGAATTTCCTTCCAGAATCACCCCGTCAAGCGGAATCTTTTCTCCTGGTTTCACCACGACAATACTGCCGATAGTAACTTCGTCCGGATCGACCTGCTCCAATAATCCCTCTTCCCGCTCCAGATTAGCATAATCCGGGCGAATGTCCATCAGTTCGCTGATATTCTTCCGGCTCTTTCCCACCGCAGCACTTTGGAACAGCTCCCCGATCTGATAAAACAGCATAACTGCTGTTCCTTCCACATAATCTCCCAACAGGAGCGCACCCACGGTCGCCACCGACATCAGAAAGTTCTCATCAAATACTTTCCCATGTAAAATACCCAGTATGGCTTTTCTTAAGATATCATATCCGATTACCAGATAAGGAATTAGATACAGCACCGGCTTCAGCCGGCCTTCAAGGGGAAGAAAATGCAGGATAACCAGCAAAACAGCGGCGATGATAATTCGGAATAATACTTTTTTTTGTTTTTCTGTAATAATAAACGCCTCCTCTAAAAATGCATCATATTACTGTCAACAGCGCTGGCTGTAAACAGTAACCCGTTACATTTTATTATCTAGTAAAACACCTGACAGTCCGGTTCCACTTTCTTACAAGCCTTGGCTACCTGCGTCATAATCACCGCAATATCCGCATCTTTAGTAAATTCCAGATTCATCTTCTGTGTCATATAGCTTACGGTGGCATCGGTAATTCCTTCCACTTTTTTGGCCGCGTCTTCCATTTTCAGAGCACAAGCGGCACAATCCACTTCAATTTTATAATTTTTCTTCATAAAAATACCTCCAAATTTTATATTAACATATGAACTATTGCTCATATGTTAATATTATCATATCTATCGAAAATGTCAATCCCTAAATATATTACAAAAAGGACTTTTTTAGCCAACCGCCAAAAAAGTCCTTTATTATCGTAATATACAATAATACTTTACTAATTACTTTTCTATAGAAACTGAGTCTTAGCTGCCGGAATACTGCTTCAGCGTCTCGTGCTTATCAACTAAAAGATTGCTTCTGATATCAATAATCGGTCCCCCGGTTCCTTCAATATATTCCTTGGTAATAATTACCCTGCCAATATTGTCATCCTTCGGTATTTCATACATAATATCCAGCATAAATTCTTCTATGATAGATCGCAGAGCCCGGGCTCCCGTATCCCGCTTCAAGGCCTTCTCCGCGATGGCCTCCAGCGCTTCATCGGTAAATTCCAATTTCACTTCATCCAATTCAAGTAACTTCTGATATTGCTTTAAAATAGCATTTTTAGGTTCTTTCAGAATCTTCACCAGCATTTCTCCGGTAAGTCCCTGAAGGGTGTAAATAATCGGCAGACGGCCGATAAATTCCGGTATCATACCAAATTTTCTGATATCCTCTACGGTAACCTTGGATAATATATTCTTATCCTTATCATACTTATCCTTTAATTCCGAGTTAAAACCAATGGACGCTGTTTTGGAAAGCCGTTCCTTGATAATCCCTTCCAGATCCGGAAAAGCACCGCCGCAGATAAACAAAATATTTCTGGTGTTCACCGTTGCCAGCGGAACCATGGCATTCTTACTGTTGGCTCCCACCGGAACCTCTACTTCCGAACCCTCCAGCAGCTTCAACAATCCCTGCTGCACGCTTTCACCGCTGACATCCCGGGAGGTGGTACTTTTCTTTTTTGCTATTTTATCTATTTCATCGATAAAGATGATTCCCTGCTCCGCTTTCTCCACATCGTTATCGGCAGCCGCTAACAGTTTGGAAACCACACTTTCAATATCGTCGCCAATATAGCCGGCTTCCGTTAGGGAGGTAGCATCCGCTATCGCCAGAGGAACATCCAGCAGACGCGCCAGTGTCTTAACTAAATAAGTCTTACCGCTGCCGGTGGGTCCAATCATTAGCATATTGGATTTCTCAATTTCAATTTCATCCAGAGTTCCGGTGGCCACCCGCTTATAATGGTTATATACCGAAACGGAAATTACTTTCTTGGCATGCTCCTGGCCAATCACATATTCATCCAGACTGGCTTTGATTTTATGCGGGGCCGGAATATCTTTAATATTTAATGCCGGCTGTTCTTCTTCCTTTTTTTTCTTTTTCTTCAGCTTCTGCTTATTCGGAATACCGCCTTCTCCCTGCAGGTCCGAAATATTCACAAAACTTATTTTGGGCATACCATTTTTTTTGTTATACTCATCCATCTCATTTTGCAGATTAGCATCCTGCAGCATCCCCTGATAATCAAACTGGCTTACCGTCTCCATCGTCTTATGCATGCAATCATTGCAGACGCAGATATTGTTGGGAAGCTTAAACATCTTACCGGTCTTGCTTTCCGGCCTCCGACAGATAAAGCACAC
>Ga0153972_1000157_pt1 | contig 19718 bp, 13 predicted proteins | sample TSGA056MetaG_FD_104732 | JGI IMG/M metagenome (GOLD analysis project Ga0153972, IMG submission 104732) | Attine ant fungus gardens microbial communities from Georgia, USA - TSGA056 MetaG | ecosystem: Host-associated > Fungi > Mycelium > Unclassified | place: USA: Georgia, George L Smith State...
AATAAGAAACAAGAAATAAAAAAGAGAGACGCGGGGGACTTCAGTCCCCATCCCTTGCCAAAGAGCTAAAATTTAATAAGCAGCAAAAAGAAAAATAAAATAAAATTAAATAAAATTTACAAAGTAAACAAGCTGAAAATCAATAAATTAAATAAACAATAACAGCAGTAAATATTAATTAACACTTTTTAATACAAAAGTTCAGCAAGTGTAAAGGTCAAATGCTAGTACCTAGTTGAATGAGTAATTCTTTGCACAACATAAATAAAACAAACAAAATCTATGAACAGAATAACAACAAAAATAGCATAAGCCTAATAGCATCTGCGCTAGCTTTAAAATAAAACTTAAAATTACAATGATCTCAGGTGTAATATGTTATAGCGGTTACAAGATAAGGGAAAGTAACATATATAATCTTATAATAGAATTATGTATAAATATCTACATAGGTTTATCACATGATCTTAAAATATCTAACTTCTTGCGGAAACATTAAGGAACACTTTAAAACCTATTAAATATATTTCGAGACAATGATCATCAAAGGCAGTCAAGCTTCTATTGAAATAAGTGGAGAGTTATAAAACTACCTAATAAGAAAAGGAGTAGCTTTAGATGGTTAAAAATATTCTCTGGGAGCTATCGATAGCTTAATAATGGAGCAAATCTTTCCACACGCTTTCTTAATATTTCTAACAGCCCTTTTTCAAGGTGAAAACTAACACCCTGAAGTAAAAACTATATAAGTTATTAAGCCAATTTTATTATTTCACGTAAAAATTTTATAGTGCCTACCCAAAGTGACGAACCTTAGATATTTCTAAAAAAGGTCCTCAAAACAAAAAGAAAAAAGCTGTGCAGATCATAAGATGCGAATAAAGATAACTGCAATCATTCCTGTTAATATCTTAAATTCGCTATAGAGAATCACAATGACTCCTTATGAAACACCGCCACAGAATTCCAAGACTAGAAGCCAATCCTGTATGCTTATCAATCAAAGGCACCAAGCAGTTAAAGTTTCAAAAAACCACTTAAATCGCCCTTAAATATATACCCTCTGATCAATGTTAGTTCCCCGTTACTTTTTATCGTTCTAAACAAAAATAATTAGAAAAGGACAACAACCTCTTTCTCCAGCCAACTCAATTCAGCAATTGGGATTCTAAAATAATAAAATACCCGAAGTGAAGGATTGGATAGTCTTCAAAAAGCATATAAATTTCTAATAAATAGGCACAAAGAAACAGGGTCCCAAACCCAATTCACTCTAACTAAGAGTAGAGCAGACAAGAACCTCCTTTACAACAAAAATTTGAAGATCCCAGCCTTAATGGTATGTCTATCAAAGGCAAGATCTCGACACAGGTGGTAAAAGCAAAATACATTTCGTGAATGCCATTCCTGTAATTAAAATCGGGATCCCTTGGTTAAAGTCCTAAAATATCAATAAAACTTTAAAACCTCGCATGTGTTAATTATAAATTTTGGATTAAACTTAAGATTTAAGTAGTTGCGTAATATCTCCTTATTTTATAAAAGTTAATATTTAATATAATAATATAAATTAGTAAATTTTAACATTAATTTTATTTAATTACTGCCGTAGTTATTTTAATTATTTGTAAATAATCTTTAAATAAGTCTTTGGTTAATAGCGCAATTAATTATTCTTTTTAAATATTTTATTTTTAATATTTTAATAATTTAATTAAAGGTGTATCGCACTTTACCTTATTTTATAAATTAATAATTTATTTATATTTTATATAATAATTTTATTAAGTATGTGGATTAAATTGTAAGTAATTACAGAGCTAAAGAAATTTAAACATGAAATATGGAACTATAGTCAATAAATACTTGTATAACAAATCAAACAATATTAGTTAATATACAGTATACTTGAGATACTTAGAGTATAATTCTTAGCTTATTTTTATTAATTTTAATAGAGAATAGAAAAGCTAAAGTTATGACAATATTACTAAGATATGATAATATTTATTATTAAATTTAATTATAATTTACTATAGATATTTAGAATATTATTAATTATTAGTTTTTATTATTTTTTTATTTAGTTTTTAGAATTTTTAAATTTATTAAAAGAACTTCTTTTCAATGAATACGCGGATAATTCCTAATTTTACTTAATAAAGAATTTTATTTAATTTGTTTCAATAATTTACTTTATTATTTATTCTGTTTACTATCTTAATTATTTATATAATATATCTTTTGATTAATTTTAACTAATTTTCAATTACTTTATTTGAAATTATTTCGAGAAAGGGATTAAAGATACGGTTATCTAGCTAGAAGGTGCAATAACAATGAAAGATTAAAATATATGAATATAAAGAATATATATGTAAATATAAATTATGAAAACATAAAAAAATATCACAAACAGTAAAGATTACTGAGGTTAAATACTTTAATCATAATTAGTAAAGAATAGTAAGATTACTTGAATTTACTTATAATACCTAATTTACTAAAATTTTATTTATAATATACAAAGAATTTGTAGCTTGTTTTCAATACGGTGATTATACCACAAAGTATTATTTATTCTAATTTTTTTAATTCATTACGCAGAGAATACCAAAAATAACTCAGTTTTGATTACCTTTTTATTTTTCATTCGGGTGCTAATACCGAAAATAATTCATATTTTCTTAATTTATTAAAATTTAATCAAGTTTAATGAGACGCGCAGCCTTTAATTTCTTTAAAATATTTAAATTAATTTTTTATCCAAATTTTTAATAAGACGCGGAGTTTACCAATCTTTAAAATAAGTATTATTATTTAATAATTTTATTTAAATTTATATTTTGTATATGTATTAAATACGGAATTTTATGTAAATTAACTAACTTTAATAATTTTATTTATTAATTTAATTTTTAAATATTTTATTAGAATATTTCTTGAATACGCGCATAATACCTAATTTAACTATTTTAATATTTTTTATATATTAAATTTTTATTTATTACTTTCTTTTTTAATTAAGAGTTGGACTATACCAAAATTTTAGACAGGAAAAATAGCAAATTTAAGTACATAAATATTTTTATAAATTATTCTAAAATAGAATTTGATTTTCTACAAAGGATCCAGTAAATATAGTTAACGAGTATTTAGACACATTGATTTATGAAGATGTTGATATAAATAATAGTAAACCTCATATTGATATGATTTTATTGGTCAAAAATGTTTTTAATGAAAAAAAAGTTTTAATTAGATTTAATAAATTTTAGTAATAAAAAAAATATGAGTAATGAATTGAAAAAAATTAGTAAAATATCTGTGGATAAAAATAATATCAATAATACAAATGTGAGAAAAAATAGTTTAAATAATTATGATTTTATTTCAAATAAGAGAAAATATTATAATTTAATTAAATCTGTTGAAAAGGAGGAAAATAGATTAAGTTATAATAATAACAGGATCGATAACTCCGGTACATCAATAATTCAAATATTTAATTATATTACAACTAATCCTATGTATGTTAAAATCACTCAAATACTAAAATCATCAGTGGATAATCAAAGAGTTCTTACTAATAGAAATAAACAATTACAAATAGAAGAAACATTAAAATTTTTATGGAATGAAGAATTAAATAGTATGTTTCAAGGTAAAAAAAGTTTATTTAGTAATTATGTAGGAATTAATATATTAATGAGTAGTATCTCTAAATTAGACAAAGTTTTAAATTTATTTAAAAAGGATAAACGTTATTTGATGAATAAAACATACAGAAATCATATTATTTTGAGTCAAAATGGTATTATAGTTTCAATAGTTTAACTAATATTATTCCTCAGATGAAAAAATATAAATTAAATCAAAATACTGCTACATTATTTATGTAAAAAAAATTATTGGTATGGAATTACATAAAATTTTATTAAAAAATCAATGGTCTTTATATATCAATATTAATCATAAGAATTCTTCTTAAACATTTGAAAACTTAATTTATTCAATCCAATTAAATAATAATTATTATACAATAGAAAAAGGTTTATCTAAACTTGAGTTTAATGTTAGATTAAATGAAATACTAGGAATTATTTCTGATGATGTTTATTTTAAATTAGGTTGCGATTTATCTTAAATTATTTCTGAATATAGTCATTTATATGAATTTATTAATATTCCAATGAAGGATAACACTGTTCAAATAGCTATAGTTCCAGGTAAAATCTAGATGATCAAATAGTTAAATTATTATCTGTAGAATTAAATAATTTTCATAGGGGTTGAGACCGCCTAATTGGAATGTAAGTATAGACGAGAAAAAGAAATTTAAGAATAATGAATATGGTGGATATTTACTCAATAGAAAAAACAAAATAATTTTATTTATGTAAGCTACAAAATAATGGTAAAACTACACTAGATTACTTAAATTTTAATTATTTTATAATTTACTTAGGAAGTATTCCTTACACTATAAATTAAAAGTGATTAAATCACAGAATAAATTTAGTGAATGCTAATGAATCAGGTGTTTATAGTAATGATAAAATTTATGATATAATTAAATTATATTTGCATCCTAATACTATTAATCTTTTTTATTTTAAATATGGGGAAATTACTAAAATTCAAAAACACAATAGTCAGTTTTATAGTGATAAATCAGTGATAACTTTTGCTCTTATGTTTTAAGATTGAGCTCAATCTAGTGATGATGATAATATTTATTTTAATTACTTTATTGACTGAAGAGGAAGATTATATACTGATACTAAATATTTATCTGTTCAAGGTGGTAATTTAGCTAGATCATTATTAATGTTTAAAAATGGTTCTATCTTAAATGATAGAGGATTAGAGCATTTGAAAATTTATACTGCTAATTGTTATGGAGTAGATAAATTGTCTTATAATAAAAGATTAGAATGAACTAATAATAATTTAATTTTATCTGTGCCTAATATATTTAAGTATAGAATTTTTAGTTTCGATCAGAATGATACAAATTTTTATGATTTTGTAATGAAAGGGTTATTTTTAACTTGTTGTATTGAACTTAAAAATTATGATTTAAATAAAAATAATTTTATTAGTAGATTACCAATATATTTATATGCCACATGTAGTGGTTTACAACATTTAAGTACAATAATAAATGATACCAACTTAGCTAAACATGTTAATATCAAAAAAAAAGTAATAAAGAAGATATAACTATGGTTGTTTATTCTCATATGATTTTGTTTAAAGTAATAAAATACAAGAATATATTAAGATAGATAATTCTTTAGCTATATTAAAGAATATTAATATTACTAGAAGCTTTATTAAACCTGGTATTTTTACTATTTCTTATGGGGCTACTAGTAAAGGTATAGCCGACCAATTAAAACTAATCATTTTAAACAACTTGATTTAGTTAAAGGTAAAAAGCTTACATATATCTTTAAAAAGAAAAGTTCAATAAAACTGATTAGGATCTTCTTATAACTGCTAAACAAATATTTGTTTTAGGTAAGGCTATTCATTATGTATTATAAAATGTTTTCCCTAATTTAATTTTACTTGTGTAATATTTGAAAAATATGAATAATTTACTTAAATATTTAAATTTTGTCTACTGTATGGCTAAGTCCTGCTGGTTTAATCAATTAAAAATTTATGCACCACTAAAAAAAAGAAATTTAGAAACATTTATATTAGGTAAACAAAAACTGTTACTATCACAGAAATGGATAGAAATTTAACAGATCTTAGAAAACAAAATAATTCTATAGTACCTAATATTGTACACTCCTTTGATGCTAGTATTATAGCATTACTTCTTGAAAATATTTCTTCTAATTTTACACTTAATAAAATGAATTTAATAACAATTAAGGATTGTTTAGCAAAATTGCTAATGATATAGTTGAAATGATTTTTAAAGTCTTATTTTTTCTTATATAGCACTATCTGCCGATAAATCTTTTTTATACTTATCATAAATTTATTTTTAACTTTATTAAAAAACATAGGATTCATTATAGAATAAGTATTTACACCTGGTGGTAAAATTAATAGTTATGTTAAAACCGATGTAAGTAAATTACTAATACCTACACCTCCATCATTTTCTATTAATAAAAACTTAAGGTTTGATATTCTATCTTCTCAATACTTTATTAACTATACTATATATTTAGTTTAAATTTTCTAATAAATTATTAGAGATTATTATAAATTATTTTCGATTAATGGCGAAGAATAAAAAAACCTCTATTATCCTAATAATACTGGATACTAAAGTAATTATATAAATATAGCAACTGAATACCCTTTAATAAAAAAAGCTAATTAAATTAAAATTAATTATAATAAGTGGCTCTTATTAATACCTATTAGTTAAACTAATAAAGTTAGTTACTATACTTTTTAATATAAAACTATTAAGTTAGTTATACCTTAGTGATTAGCTAAGGGTTTTGGATTAGTTTTTTATATAAACTATATTATTAAAGCGGCTATATATAATAGTAGGGTTTACTTTAGCCTTTTCCGCTTATTTCTTACGGTTGTTAAGTAAGGATTATTCAATTTAAAATTAAATAGTTAATATAATCTATACTTGTATAAATAATACAGTTTAGTTATATAAATGTTATTAAACAATTTTTATATATTATAAATTTTTATTATTTGACTAAATATAAGCATTATAAATTATTGTACCTCACCATCTATTACGCGATAAGGAACAGTTTCATAATTTAGCTCATTTTTCTTAATAACTTTATTAGTCATTATCTCAGGTTTTATAGTTAAGTTAATTGAATTTAGAGCTCCAGAACCTTTCTTAATATCTGTTAAAATTTTACTAGTATCTATGGTTACATTGTTTCCACGTAATAATTCTTTAAATTGGTTTTTGTTAAGTAATTTATTATCTAATCCTTTAAATTTAATAATGACAGTATCATCTTCCATAATTAAACAATATGCTTTAGGAGAAATAGTATAAGCTCTTTTAGCAATACCTTTGAAAGAAAAATTACCTAAATCACTAAAAATAAATTTATTATCTAAAGAATATTTAGTAAATAAGCTATCAGTATCAGTATAATAAGTAGGATTATTAGGTATTTTAAAAAAAGGATTCATAATAATAGAAGCATGTGAAGTTATCATAGCCGATATTGTAATAGCTCTTACAACATAAGGAGCATCAAAGTTTGTTTTAATTTTTAATTTATTGTATTCATTTCTATTTAATTTTTTAAGTAATTCAGAAGGTGCTGTAGTATATTTAATATATTCAATATCATTACCAATATATATTCTATAAAAAACTTTATGGATAAGAGATATATGATCATCTATACTAGATTGAACAAAATCAATAGTATAAGGTTCATATTTGAATCCAAATCTACCATATAAACTATTAAGTTTTAATTTAGCAGTAGATCGTTTGCTTTATTACCATCTCTATCTGCATTAATTTTACTATAGGTTTAAAAAAATTTATTAAATAATTTTGTTTATTTATACATTATATGTTCGTAATGTACCTCAACTTTAACAAATTGTGTCTCTCTAGCTTTCTTAAGAATTTCACTGCTATACCAACCTGTTCAATTACCTGTAGGGTATATTAAACCACCATCTTCTTTTCTAAAAGCTCAAATAGGAGCTCTGAGAACTTCGTTAGCAGGCACTTTCACACTCACATAACAGAAACCAAAATAATTATCAAGGTTATTGTCAGTACTCTTAATAAGATTATCTATAGGTAATTCCTTTAACATACAAGAAGGATATAGAGATACAACATTATATATATTTTTAGCATAATAAGAAAATACTTCAACTCTTCCTCCAAAATAAGCAATTTTAATGTAAAAATAATTAGCTTGTCTAGAAATAAGTATTGGACACTTATTAATATCAAAATAATTAGTTAAAAAAAGTCTTTAACGACTAACTACTTAAAGTAGAAAACGCTAGTTATATTTATGTTAAATAAATCAAACATATTTTGACTAAATCTATCTACAATTTGATATAAGGCAACAATATCATTTTTCATATACTTCATTAATTCTTCTTTCAAATTCCAATTTTTATTTTAAATCCATCTGCTATTTTTTTTAGTCTATATCAGAGATATTATCATAATTTGTTTTAGCGGGTACTTTGCCTTTAGAATTTATATTATATATTTTCATTAAACTATAAGGGAAATAAAGCTTCTGTGTTTTTATATCATTAGCTTTAATTAAATTTCTAATACTTAAAGGTTTTAATTTATAACTATCTTTAAATATAATCTTTTTATTTTATAAATATCTTTATTAGTTTTAGAATGTTTAGTCATTTTTATGACTTTAATTAAAAAAGGTTTACCATCTTTAATTTGTAAATTAGTATTGCTGTAAAAATCAAATAATGTTTTAAGTATAAAAACAGAATCAAAAACACATAAATTATGTGTATACCAAGTATAAATTTTAAACTCAAACATATCATCAAAACAATTATTAAACATACTCTCTACTGAGTCATAATTACTAATAATATAATCTGTATAGATTTCTTTATTTTTTCCACCCTCAAAATACTGGGATAAATTGAGTATTGTTATCTAAAGCTGTTTCAATATCAAATGTACCATATTTATTATCTCTAACTAACTCCAATTTTAATGGCTCAACATTTTGACTTTTTATTTTAGTATCTATGTATTTGATTTTTTTATTTACATATTTAATTGTAGTATTTAAATTTATTATGAAAATTTCCTATTTTTTCTTTACTTCCTGTAGTAGAAACATTTATATTAGTAAATCTAAATTATTATTTATCATGTTTATGAACTATACCTTTTAATTTGTTACTATTCATCTCAAGAATTAATATTTTAATTTAATTAAATTGATATAAACTACCACTATTTCCTGATTTATCAATGTATTTATCATCAATAAGACTACCAAAATATTTTCATAAATTACTATTAGGTAAACTGTTAAATAAGGCTTTTAATTTATTATTTTTTAAAATTAAATAATTATTTTTTGTTATGATCATTACTTTTTTTCTATATTTTTTAAATTAACTTTTCTTTTTTTGAATAAATTCATAACTTTTGTATCGAAAGATACAGATCTTAATAATAATATTCTTAACCTCATACCTATTTCTAAATCATTATCATTTTCATCTACTTCAATATTTCCACTATTAACAAAAGACTTTTAACTAGTATATTACCATTTATTCTAGTAATAACTGCATTAATATTAAACTATTTATTAAATAAAAAATGTTTACCGTAAGTGATATATTCCTTATTTAAATTATCTTGTCCTATTACAGCTATATCATAAGTTACACCTGGTATTAAATCCTTATTAATATTTTTTATGATTCTAGTTTTTCAATCACAAATATTTTAAATTATTACGTATTCGGAATAAGCTGGATATAACTTACCTTTTCCAAATTTAAATTTTTAATTTTATTTACCTTTGACTAAGCCTTGTTATGGGTTAATATGACTTACCTAACTTAAAGTCTAAAAAATCACGTAAACTCATAATTGGTGTACCCTTATTAGTTGAATAAAACTTATTATTTTTAATTTTAATATTAATACTTTTTATTCTATATTTAAATTAAGGCATGATTTTAAAAATTTATAACCTTTATTATATGTATCGTAAGCAAATAATGTAAAAATTTTTTTGTTTGTATTTTCATTTTTGATCAATTATTAATTAACCATTAAGAAAAATTTTATTTATACTGTTATAATCCTTATCACAGTTTGTAGCAAACCTTAGCAAGCAGCATAGAATATATCTAGATATTAAGTTTTATTAGAATAGTGTGAAACAAATTTAATTAACTTAGTTTTATATTAAATATATTTTATACTTTAATTTTAATTTAAGAATGATAGGGGGGGTTTAATTTAAAGAAAAAACATGTAAAGATTGGTAAATATACCACTTAATGTAAAAATTAAATGCGAGATTAAATAAAATTTAATTACTTTTTTATTAATATTATTTCTTATTTGAATTAATTTCAGTATTCTAGGATACTTTTCTAAAAAGGTTAATTTATTAATAATATTTTCACTTAACATTATATTTAATACAGTAACGAAAGAAGATAATATTAAACCATCTACAATTATATTAAACAAACAAACAATTTTATCTGGATTCAAACTATCCAAATAATCACTATAGTTATTATATAAAGTTACTAAATATTCACTAATATCTAATTTTTTAATTTCATCAAAAGCTTCATTCAATTTTTCAAATGACTTATCTTTTTGAGATTGATTAAAATCACTGGGATCTTGATTATATTTATTAATAGCTCTTTTATATTCCTCAGCAGCCTCTTTGTATCTTTCTATATCAGCCTTATTTATAAAATTATTAGCTTGCTCTTCAATAAGTCTATCATATTCTTTTTTTTCTGCTTCCTTCAATTTTGTTATTTTTTTATGAAGTTTATCTAAAATATAATTGTCATTTACATACTGTTTTCTATAGCTAATAAATGTTGCACTACCTAATAGTATACCTATTCCATACTTTTTTGCTAATTCTCAGAATCTTTGTCTCATTTTATTGTGTTTTTAAAGCAAATTTACTTAATATCGGGCAAGAATAAGGATTAACTAAATGAAAAGAAAAATGTTGAAATTGAAGCATCTTTTTGTTTAATAATAGTTTCATCACATTCTATCTTAAAACTTATAGCTAGTATTTAAATATTACCTAACTAAAAAGTTTCATTAGGTTCGATATATTATATATATTTTGGTTTATATATATAAAATATATTACTGCTTTTTTAGCAGTTTCAATTTACATAATAAGATTATTAAAAACTTTTAAAGGCATTGCCTATTTAGAAATAATCCAAAATCGAACAAAAATTAAAAATTGTATTTTTAACCAGGACTAGAATAGCTTAAAATATATTAACCTATAATTATATTAGTTTTTTATAATTTATATCTTAATACATTATTCTTATATACTAATTTAGTTTAAAGATTAAAAAATTAATCATAAATAAAATAAAAAAAGTTTTTTATAAATAAACTTAAAAACATACCTAATTAATAAGTATGCTTCTTAGTATTTGATTCCTATAAATTATAGAATAAGATATATTATATATATATTAAACAAAAGTACCGAATGATGTAAGGCCTAGCACAATATATTCATATAAAATAAATATTAATAAATTAAGCGTTACTACTAGAGAGGAGATAAATTTGGTCTTTTTAGGAGTCCTGGTTGTATTTTGTAAATTTTGTATAACTTTTTTAAAAAAGTTTTTTATACTTTGTAGTATTTTATATTGATTTATTTATGAAACTTATTTTTGGGTTTATTATTTTGGTTTGGCTTTTAGGAAATTAATTATTGTAAATTTAACATAGTAAGGTAGTACCAGTATTTATTTTTATATTAGATATGGGGGTTAATTTTATGCCTGTGTACTCAATGTTATGTTATTTATATATAAATTATAGGAATTTATTTTATGCTATTTTGTTAATTTTATAAAAGGGTTGCACTGAGTTTTTCTATTTTTAACTTGACTCTGTATAGCTTAAGTTTGGAGTTATCGTTATAATGTTTTGCTTCATACTTGACATAGGGACGTTAAGTCTTTATATTAGGTTATACTGTTAGGTTCGTATCGTAGCAAATTAACAAAAGTTGTATCTCTGTTGTCATATTTTAGTTCAAATTACTGTTGATTTTTTTTTACTCTAGACAAATTTATTCTTAAAATTGTAAGTTCTTTTGTTAAAATGAAAAATTCATTGCTATATAAGATTCAAACGTAGAATATTGTATGATCAAGATAGTGCCTGTTTGGTGTTGTAGTAACGCTTAATTTAAGAATATTATGGTTGTTTAACCTGGTAGTAGAACGAGTATACTCGACATAAAAATGAATACCTTGTTTTAGATGTGTTTAGCAAAAAACTCAAAAATTAATTTCGCTCCGCTTCTTTGATAAGATTAAAATTGAATAGGTATAAATACCATAACTTTATGTGATTGAAAAGTAAAATTTAGAAAATAACTTCGACCCTCTTGATCAAAAGGATCAGTATAAGGCCTAAAAACCAAAGAGTGACAACTGGCAGACCTAAAAAAGGAGCTCCCGCAATATAAAGCTTGAGTTACCAGTGTAATCAAAGTTAAAATATTCCCGGTAATAATTAAATATATTAGAAGAATTAGCTATATAAAGATATAAATATTTAGACATAACCCAGTAGGGCACAAAGTAAGAAAACCTCGTTTATTTATTAAAAACAAAAAGGGTAAAATAGATAGGCTTCAACCGCTGCGCTACATATAAAAATAGTATGAACCACACATACGCTAAACCTCTATGTATATCTGCGTTCGTTCACTACATTTTTTGAGAAAGAGAAAACGGTAACTTCAACTTTTTCTAAAAACGCTATTAATACAGTGGGGATTTAAGTAATTTCATTAAAATTAAAATAGGTATTTAAAAAATAATACCTTCTAACATAACAAAGAATAGTTCACTATTTTCAAAATAGTTAATAATTTTTATTAGTTTTTACTGGTAAACTATTTACATTAATAAATAATTTATATAATATTATTCCTAATAAAAAAAGCTTTAAATGCACTATACTAGGACTAAGTCATTTATACATTTCAATTTTATATTTAATTAATGAAACAATTATTTTTAATTTATTTAACATAAACTATATTTATTATTTCTTTTTACTGTTTATAATTAATTTAGTTATATTATTATATTAGTTTTTTTGACTCAATTTAGTAATATATAATCTTATTACTTGTGTAAATGTAAATGAAGGTAATATATATTTTGAGAAAAGGAAGATTATAGAAAATAATACAACAAATGCAAATACTAATTGATTAAAGAAATAAAATGGTATTAATTGTGGCATTAGAAACTGTTTTTAATTTAAGGGTTCTAGATAATTTTGTATTTTTATAATGTAAGAACTATCTCTGCTAATTCATGCTTATATAGAAAAAGCATATATAGAAAATGAACTATATTTTGTAATTTTGATAATATAACTATATATATATTGAGATATTAAGGCTATCTGGTTATTTTATATAATAATTAAGAGTTTTTTATTTTAAGACTTGAAAACATCAAAAAATGAGTTGAAGATTTAGCCAACAGCTTCATATTTTATTATGCTTATTTTTTATTTCTTAGTAAATCTTTTTATATTTTTGAAAAAGGTAGCTGTATAAACATATTACTTGAAATGTTTTGTGAGCTATTTGATTTCAAGAAAAAAGATAGAACAATAGAATAATTTTAAGGATCTATAAGATTAGCATTGAGTATTATTTTATAGAAAACCCCAAACCAAACCTATTTTTTTACGTTAAATAAAAATTAAATTTTAGCTAATTTTATTGATAATAGCAGATTAATTATGGATGATTTTCTACACATTTCTAATTTAACAAAATTTTGTTTTCTTTTTCTAGATCTAGAATAATACCAAAAATTACTTTGATTTAAATTGAATATATTTGATTAGATTTGCAGCTAGACTCAAAAGCTATTTTTATTAAAAACTAATTGCAATCAAATTTTACACAGTAGTAATTTACGAGTAGCCAGGCTCGAACTGACAATATCAACTTGGAAGGCAGAGATTATACCAATTTAACTATACTCGCGTTTAAGCTAAGGGAGAACCTTTTGTTATTACTATATTTATGTTTTTAGCTGTTTATCAACAATAGCCTTAACTTTATTTTTAAATTATTTTTATATTCTTGTTCTCTTTTAATATAATCATTATTTATGTATATATAAATAAAATAATTATTTACTTTCAGATAAGTTTAATTTTAAATAGCTTTGTTTAAGCTAAAAAAGCAGCATTAATGATAACTCTACAAGTAAGTTACAACAAATTTACCTGCCATAATAACTAATATAACTTATAGCTTAAATATATATATAAATTATATTTATCTTTATCTATTAATCCAATACCAATAAATAGCTGTTGTAAACAAAGTAACATTATTCTATACTCAAATAATCCTTATCTCAGATTTTATCTTAAAAAGTCTAAATCTCTAATTATTTTATTATCTTTTTCAATAAGAATAGAATTAAAATAGAAAACCCTATGCATAATTATTCAACAGTTAACTGATTACCCCTTTTCATTTTCACTACAATTTATGTGAACAAAAATAAATTAAAATAAATAAAATTAATAAATAATGTAAATAAATCTAAGGAAGTAAAGGGATAAAAAAGATTTATAACTTGTCATAAAATCCCACAATAATAAAATATATATAAAATATATTATTTCCATCGGTCAAATTGTTACAAATTATTAACAAATTTTTAAAATAAAAAAGGTCTCAAAATACAAACAGTAAAAGTTAAAACTTACTTTGTTCAGTAGCGTAAACTTTGAATATAAAGCTATCATATAAAGTATGTACTATAATTATGGAATAATTTAACGTAAAATAACTCAATTATCTATATAAATAAAGCATAATCTTAAAAATAACTATTAAAGCAATAAAAACATATAATAAAAATCCATATTCCAAAAAGTATTATCAAAAATGATATAAACAAAATTTGTGATACAAGCAGGAAATAAATCCTGAAAACAAAATAACGTGAATAAAAAATTACAAAATTTCCAAAAATTAAACAAATTAAAAATTAATTAAGTCTTATAATGTGGCCCCCAAAACTCTTTATCTCATTCAACTGTTACTAATTTAATTAAAACAAAAATTCCAATATTCATCCATAATATAAAAAATATAATACCAACTTCACAAAATAATAAACAATATGGAATAATGTACAAAAAATTTTAATTATAAAATAATTTGGCTAATATTAATATAGTAGGGCTCAGGCTTACCCTGCCCTCAGAACCATACGTGATACTTTATCATCCTCCGGCTCGCCGTCTAAATCTTCAAAAGGGGTTTGTTTTATAAGTTAATTGAAATAGTTACGAATAACTTTCATGTCTGCGTAATTAAGATCTCTTCTATGTAATAAATCATGGTGGTAAGCACATAGGGGAACTTGTTTCCGTTTGTATGCTCCGACCCACTGTGCATAAGTGTTATTACCAGTTCTTATTCTTCCTCTTACATCTTTTACTTTTCTAATGTGATGCATTTCTACTTGATTAGTAGATTGACATAATGCACATTTTTGTGTAGGGTAGATTTTTTAAGTTTAGAGAATCAGGATATTCTTAGATTGTCACCTGGCTTTTTGGCTTTGAGGCCTCTTAAATTGTGTTATACTTTAAGTTCAAATGGCATGCTTAATTTAACACCTGTTTCAGGATCTGCTAGTTTTTTGTCAAATTTTCTGAATGTTTGTCTTTTTGTTCTTACTTTGTATTTCACCCCAATGTGAGGGCGCAGGACATTTGTAGAAACATGAAAATGCTTCATAAACTGGAAAGATTAGCGGCAAAGCTGTAAAATTGGAGTAGTTAAGTGATACGGTGGTTGTAAAAGGTTACTATTTCGTAATGTGATAAGTTAATTAGGTCTTTTCTTGCGGTAGCTGTAGGCATTTCATTAAAATCAGTCTTAATATATTTGTTGATTTTAAGTTTGGCAATAAGGTCCTTGATAGGTATTTCTATTTTCATTCTCATACGGTATTTAGCAGGATTTCCTGCTTTATTTTTGGATAAACCGGCTTTAGTGGCCGAGATTCTTTTGCACCACGCACCGAGGAATTTGAAGCCATCTTTGCTGGCGGTGATTATGGTTTTATCCTTATGCAGCTCTAATCCACATTTTTTGTTTAGAATATCCGCAACTTGGTGTTTTATGTGTTTAGCTTCGTTTATAGACCCGATTACTAGTATGACAAAATCGTCAGCGTATCTTAAATACATGAGACGTTTGAAGTTGGAATCAAAAGGGTCCAGACTTGGATGATATCTTCTTGTGGCCGCTAGCTTTTTAATTTCGGAAGATCCTTTTTTATTTTTACGTAGGGTTTGCAATCGAGATGTGATAGCGTCATATTCTTTATTTTTGGCTCTTTTTGCTCCTTTATTGAAGGATTTCTTGATGTCTTCCATCTTTTGATCTAATTTATTTAATACTATGTTCACTAATACTGGGCTAAATATGATACCTTGACCTTAAGAGGTTTCTGTTGTGTTTCCCGCTGTCAGGCTCAATGTAACCTACAGTAAGGGATTTTCTAATTAATTGTAGAGTTTTGTCGCATGCCATATTGGACTCTATACATTTTATAATAATTTGATGAGGGATTCTGTCAAAACATTTTGAAATATCACCCTTTATCACTCATTGATATGCAGATCCATTTCGATATAGTTGATATAGTGCTTGTTGTAAAGATTTTCCGGCTCTAAAACCATATAAGCTGTATGATAATTTATCTTCTCAAATAGCTTCCATTAGTGTAGTTAGTGCTTTTTGTACAAATTTTTATATGGGGTTTCCCACACTCACTGCTCTAACTTATTTGTTGGATGGTTTGGGACTCATTACTTTTATGGAGGGAGAGAGTTTTAATTTACCTGTTTTGATCTCTTGGGCTATATTTTCGAACCAACTTAGATTTATTCCATCCAATGTTTCGTTAATTACACCTTTAGACATGTTTCCTGCTTTGCTTTTATTTCAAGGCTTTTAAAAATAAGAGGTTACCCAGGATATTGATTATTCCATTGTATTTACCGTGTTTACTCATATATTTGTTTAATTCATTCTTTGTCCACGAACTAACGGACAAACCTTTTTGTATAATTGGGTTATTCGATTTGCTGCCTTTAGATAGGTTAAGTAATTCGATGTCTTTCATGTTAGAGTCACGGTTTTCCTGAATGAACGATTTTCGACTGTTTTCCTTTGCTTTAACGCTACTATGAAAAATCCGTCCCCGCATTATATATAATTTATAATTATAGGCGGTTAGATCCCGGGGTTGCTGTGTGCATATGTTTGAATTGGTACTTTTAGGACTTTGCGCACTTTGCTCTTCTAGATTGAAGTAAGTATAGGGTTTTGGCCAATTATTGTAGTTCGCTCTACCTATAATAACATTTACCTTCCCTATTAAATGCAGCGATATTCTGCTTAAACAATTACCCCATCCTGACCCACTTTGTACGTATCAAATTTGTTATCCTGTCCATAACTACTCCCACTAACAGAAATATCAGAAAGGGGCACTCCTATCTTAAATCTGCTTTTGTAATCTGCTATGCCGTCTGAGTAGTTGTTACCTGTCTCTGGAGCAATTACCCGTGGCAGATATCTTAATCTCCTTAATTATAATCGTAGGAGGATAAGGCCAAATATACCTGATAGTATAAAATAAACCATTGTTGTGATTCTATATACCTCCTCTGCACACGCCTCGCCCGGCGCACAATCAAATGATTGTAATTCTATACTTAAATACATACTTAATAAATCATAACTACTTAATAATAAAGAACTTCCTAATATACTAAATAAATCTATTAAATAATAATTTTTAAATTCTGGAGTAATACTTAAATATTATAAATATATAATAATCTTTATTAGAACTTATAGAGTTACTTGTAATAAAATTATTAAAATCAAATTGCTACACATATAATACAATTACTTTAATTACCCTAAAAACAAATTATATAAAATAATACCAAAATCCCACAAATTATCAAGATATAAAATAATTATATCAAATAAAGTTTACTTCTAAAAATTGTAAAAACAAGACAAAATCTCATTCAAAATTAACACATCCAAATTAACAAAAGTTTTCTTTATTTTTTATTTTTTATTTTTTTTATTTAAGCTAACCTCAATGTTAAGTTCAGCATTAAGACTATTTTTTATACATTTAAAACCAAAATATTAAAACTAATTAAACACTAAAAATAAATAGTATAACAGATTACACATAAAATAAAACCTCCAAAATAATAAACTACTTTAATTTCTCAAAGTTATAATTAAGCACAAAGTGTTTACCAACCTTCGTTAAACTACCAAAATTAGAATCCGTTACAAACTAACAAACAGTACACTAAAATATAGTAAAATTAATTAAATCAAATGGTACAAAACAAACTATTAAATTTGGTGATAATGTACAAAAGTGCTTAAAAATATAACTCTAAATCAATAAAAATATATAAAAGATAAAATTATCTTAACTAATTCGATCAACAAATTCTCAATCTAAAGCTTCAAACACTAAAACTTTAAAATAATATATACTTTTATTGGAGCTAGAAGTAAGAAAATTTATCAAATTTGTTAAAACTTGATTTTTAAAAACAGTTTCAAAAATGAAATTCGCTGTTAAATTCTCTTTTTAATCTTACCTAAAAGTTTTGTACTCTTAACATCCTTTTAGTAAAACTATATCTCCTTCTAATAATGTTTAAAACTCTTAAATAAACTCAACATCAAAATTATTTATCTCAACTAGTTTATAAAATTCTCAAAAAAACAAACACAAAATAAAACTATCAAGAAAGAATACTCAAAAATTAATAAAAACAAAAACAAATATAAAATATAAATTAGGCAACTCGCTAAAATAAAATTGTAAAATTTGTACAAACATGAATTTAAAAACCCTCCTCAAATATATAGTCTCAAAAGTTAAAGTTTAAATAAACCCTAAAATTTATTTTCCAATGGTAACTATAAAACTATATGTTCTAATTAAAAGTAATTTATCAAATAAAATATAAGTAAATAAATACTATAACTCAATATCTATTTATAAATAAGGCAAGTTAATAGCATAAAATAAAACATAAACTTAGTTCAAATTGGTAAACATTATACTCTCAAGGCTCCTTTTAAAAAGAAAGTATATGTCCTTCTACTAAAATTATTACATTTTCTAAAAACAATCATAAACTAAAAAATTAAAACAAATACTAACTTAAAATTATTTTGAATAAAATTTGGAATAATCTAAAAGTAAATAAATACTCACACTAAAATTAATTAAACACTAAAAATAAAAAATAGTATAAAAAATATATAGAAAATACTGTAAAAATACACATAAAACTAAAACCTTAAAATTAAATAAAATATGATAAAAATAACAGAGTACCTAAAACTATACTTGATATTTTAAAACAATTAATTAATAAAATTATAAAATTATAAACATAATAATCACTTATAAATTAGTAAATTGATAAACAAATCATAAATAAATTATAATATTAATTAAAAAGTAAGCTCCGCTTTTAAACTAGTAAATAAAAAACTTTGTAACTGAAAGATCTTAAGAAATTAGATGCGCGTCCTATTAAAACATTAGTAAGTTTAGATATTATAATTAAACTTTAATAAATAACTCCTTAAAGTTAAAGGGCTTTTACGATTTTAAAAAGATCCTAAATTTTATTTAATTTTATTTTATTTTTCTTTTTGCTGCTTATTAAATTGTAGCTCTTTGGCAAGGGATGGGGACTGAAGTCCCCCGCGTCTCTCTTTTTTAAAAAGGGCCCCTTTGCCACTAAAAATTATTTTTATTATAAAAGTATTTACTTGTATCAATTAATAATAAAAAATCTTACAAAAGTATAAATATAAGTTATTAGTGCTCTGTGTGCT
>Ga0153972_1000158_pt1 | contig 19679 bp, 18 predicted proteins | sample TSGA056MetaG_FD_104732 | JGI IMG/M metagenome (GOLD analysis project Ga0153972, IMG submission 104732) | Attine ant fungus gardens microbial communities from Georgia, USA - TSGA056 MetaG | ecosystem: Host-associated > Fungi > Mycelium > Unclassified | place: USA: Georgia, George L Smith State...
ATCCACAGGGCCAGGGCAGACACAGGTAACATATATGCCTTGATCCTTTAACTCCTCGCCGATGGCCCGGGAAAAACTAAGTACATAGGATTTTGTGGCCGCATAAACGGCAAATCCGGGCTGAGGCAAAAAAGCGGCGCTGGAGGCCATTTGAATAATCCGGCTGCCTTCCCGCATAAAGGGGATACACTTAAGCGTCATGTGGGTCAAAGCTTCACAATTCACCCTAATCATGCCAAGCTGCTCTCCGGCATCCGCATTCTTAAAATCACCCATTATGCCATATCCGGCACAATTAATCAGCAGCCTGACCACCGCTCCCTTCTCTGCAAGGGTATCCTCCAGCCGATCCATCTGCCCTTCCCTGGTAATATCCATAGCAAGGATCCGGCATTTATGATTAATCGAACCGGCAATCTCTTTCAATTTGATCCGGTTCCTGGCAATCAGCCAAATTTCATCAATATTGGAAAAGTAGGGATCCAATTGTCGTACAAATTCTCTTCCCATACCGGAAGATGCTCCTGTAACCAAAATTACATTCATAACATACTTACCTGCCTTTCGATTTTTCTCTTAATATCCCGGATTCCGTTGTAGCTCCGGTTTTACCGCCAGCTTTTACGCCACCGCAAGATAAATATCCGGTGCCGTTTCCCGCATTTTACTTCACAGCTACTATTTTCCATAACTAAATCATATATTAAATGCAAGAACGAAAAGGATGGTAGCTATGAAAAAACTGCTGCTTCCGGCTCAGAAAATCCCATATACAGCCTTTTTCCTGCTATTGATATTCCTCATACTAACCAATTCCTCTTACAGTCTTTACTATTCTTTAAATGGTCTGAATCTATGGTTCACCAAAATGATACCGGCACTGTTTCCTTTTATGATCCTATCCGGTATTATGGTCCGACTGCATCTCACGGAACAATTTGCGGCGATCTTATACCCCATTTTACATCCTTTATTCGGGGCCGGCCGGAATGTCTGCTATGCCATTATCATGGGATTTCTGTGCGGATTTCCCATGGGGGCCAAAGTTACCGGGGACTTATTGGAACAGGATATGATTAGTGAAACGGAAGCCGAATTTCTGCTGTCTTTTTGCAATAACATCGGTCCCGTTTATTTTTGCAGCTTTGTTTTACCGCTGCTGGAACGTAAACTCATCTGGCCATATGTATTTGCCATGTATGGAATCCCATTTCTTTATGGGATCGTCCTGCGCCGCACCAAGTACCGCTGCTTTTCTATATCCAGGCATCTGGTCCATAAAAAAGAACTGGCGGCATGTAACGGGATATCAGGAATGTCAATGCTGGAAGAAATCGATGAGGCGATTATTTCCGCTATTCAAAGTATTCTGATGCTGGGCGGATATATGATCCTTTTCAATTTATTTAACCTGATTCCTCATGTCCTTTGCAATTATTTGAGAATCAACCCGATATGGAAGGATTTCCTTGCTCCGGCTCTGGAAATCACCGGCGGACTCAGCATGTTGGGTGCGGCTTACCCTTTGGTTTCCCTGCTGCTTCTCAGCTTTGGGGGACTCTCCTGCATTGCTCAGACCAACAGCATCATACGCAAAACCGGACTCTCCATCCGCACTTATGTTAAGCATAAGTTTATCCTCACCATCATCACCGGAGGATTTTACATAGTCTGGTCATTTTTGTCCCCAACTACTTTCCTGCTGTGATCCCGGCCTCTTTTCCTGGCACACCTAAGCATTATCTGCAAAGCCAGAACCAGAAAAATAATTGCCGCCAAACCAAACAGACAAATGGATAACAGCAGCAGTTTGGCAAAAACACCGGATTTTGTTGTCCGAACCGTAAGGGAATCGGTGCCGGACTGTTCTTCCCCGGCTGCAGCCAAAGCATTTTCCTCCGGAACAGTTCCTTCCAAAATGGCATCTTCCTGCTCTGTCTCTGGTTGAAATACCTGGTAAAAATTTAGCTCATTGCTTTCCGTTAAGCCATAGTATAAGTTATATGCCCGAACCGTTATGGACGGATACATGCCTGATGGTATGGTAAGTACCAGTGAAAAAGAAGCCTTATACTGTCCGGTGAGGGCATCAGAGTCCGGCCAGGCCCGCAGTTCGCTATAGGTTATGCCACCATCAAGGCTGTAATCATAATATAATAAGGGGGAATCGTAATCCAGCCCACTAACTTTCAAGATTACCTTACCGCCTGAATAATCTGCTTCCTCCAAACTGATTTGGCAAATATCCGGAGGAGTTATATCTTTTAAGGTGTCTTCCACCAAATCGGCACCGTTGACTTCCGGAAAGGAAATATCCATCTGACTGTAATCCACTCCCAAGGCTTCGCTTCTAAGACCGAAATACTCAGCCATGGCCAGGGCATCGGCGGCACCAAAGGCTGCCAGCTTTTCATCCGTGTCACAAAATACTGCATCACGCTCCTCATCCACATGGCAGTGCTCAATAATCACGGCCGGAACATCCAACTTGACAGCTTCCCTGATAATCCCATAATAATCACTGTTATTGTCATTCAGCCGGGTTTTTATCCCCCGCATAAAAAGTCCCATTTCTTTCACAGCGGTAAGCTGCAGATTGGCAAATTGATATCCATAGGCATTGAACGGGGCCTGTGCGGATATCCAGACTTCCGCTCCAAAAAGATTATGTTCCACGGAAGCATTGTAATGAATACTGAACAGAAAATCCGCATTCACTTCCTTGGCAAACTCCGCCCGTTCTTTTAAAGTCAGAGTACGGTCATCCTCCCGGGTTAAATAAACGATAACATTATCATATTTTGACAATTCTTCGTAAATCGCTTCCGCTGTCTTTAAGGTCATTTCTTTTTCCAGAAACCCATTTTCAATTGTGCCTTCATTTTCACCCCCATGACCGGGATCAAGGACAATCACCACGGATTCACCGATATCCTGAACCCTGCCGGAAGCATATGTATTTACGGCCCATACCAGCCAAAATATAATGATAAGAAATGGAGTCAGACAAACTATCTGCTTACTTTTCCGGGTCATTTCAATTTCCTTCCATTATTTCTATTTTGGTAACTATTCAGGAATACGTTATTCTAATATCAGAAAAAACCGGCCTTCTTCCGAAAACCGGCCTTCTTTAGCCATATGCTTCCTTTATGTAATCACATCTAATCCGGCATTCTCAGTTTCTTCCTCTAAAGGCATCTCGTCCAAATCCTCTTCGATGGGATGGAGTTCATTCCGGTTGGATTGAATAATATCCCGGTACTGATTTAAAGAACCGATTAGATTCTCATAATTGGCTGTGGTTGACTGGACGGAGGATAAAATAATATTTTCCAAATGACTCAGAACATCATCCATATACTGCATAGCCGCCATTCGGACATTATTGGCTTCAATCGTGGCATTATCCAGGATCTCCTGAGCCCGACTGGTGGCTATGGTAACCACTTCATTAGCCTGGGCATATGCCTGCTGCATAATTTCATGTTCATTAATCAGCTCATTGGTATGAACAGTAGCTTCCCGTACCAGTGCCTCCGCTTTGGCGCGGGCATCATTCAGAATTGCTTCCTTATTGCTGATAATCTTCTGGTAACGCTTAATCTCATCCGGAGTCTTCATACGGAGCTCGCGCAGAAGTTCATCTATCTCTTCTTTATTGACAATAATTTTTGTGCTGGATAAGGGCTGATATTTACAGTTGTCAATATATTCTTCGATCTCATCAATTAACTGTTCTATCCTGCTACTCATAAATTCTCCTTATTAACTGAATGCTTATGGCCATATTTTTCATATATCAATTCAGCAACAAACTCCGGAACACATTGAGATATATCCCCCTGAAAACTGGCTATTTCCTTCACGCTTGAAGAACTTAGATAAGCATATTCCAAACTGGTGGCCAAAAATACCGTATCCAGATTACTGTTTGAAAGCAATTTATTTGTCTGTGCTATCTGAAGTTCATATTCAAAATCGGTAATGGCTCGCAGGCCGCGAATAGCAACATGCAGGTTATGCTCTCTGGCATAATCAATCAAGAGCCCACTGAAGCTGTCAGTCCGCACATTAGGCAGATCTTTTGTTGCTTCTTTTAGTATATTAACACGTTCTTCCACAGAAAACAACGGTGTCTTTTCTTTATTATTCAGCACTCCCACAATGAGGACATCAAAAATATCAGCAGCACGTTTAATAACATCCAGATGTCCATATGTTACCGGATCAAAACTTCCCGGATATACAGCTCTCTTCATCTTGTCCCTTCCTCTTAATAAAAATATGCTTATTGGTTTTATAAATTTTTTCTTTGATAAACGCCAATCCCAGTTCCGATAAATAAGACAACTCCGCGTCCAGATGCACTTCCACTATAATAAGTGTTTCTTTTGTTACATATTTCATTTGTGCAAGGCCCCTAAGCACCGGCTCCACCAGACCTAAGCCGTACGGAGGATCCATAAAAATAAGATCCGCTTGTTCCTCATGGATCTGATGCAGACTGGTACCGGCATCTTGCTTTAATACCACAGCATGATCAGTAAATTTCGTAAATGAAAGATTTTCCTGGATACAGAATATAGCTTTTGGTGCATTTTCCACAAAATAAGCTTTCCGGGCCCCCCGGCTTAACGCTTCAATGCCGATGCTGCCGCCGCCGCTGAAAAGGTCAACAAAGACGGCCCCCGGTAAATAAGGCATTAAAATGTTAAACAAGGTTTCTTTGATCCGGTCTGTGGTTGGCCTGGTATCAAGCCCTTTCGGACTTTTTAGCGGCAGGCTTCCTGCTGTTCCCGCAATTACTCTCATGAAAACTCTCCTTTACCCTCGTATCTTGATTCCCTTGCCGTCACGTTTTCCCATTTTCAGATGATTCAAATCTAATTGTTTCTTTTTATATTCAATACTTACTTCACAGCCGGCCTGAGTATAATAAACACCTTCTACCAAGTCACCCTCCCCGAGCTTCATCCCCCGGACGCCAATGGCAGCTTTCTTTTTCTGAGGTATTTCATCCAGGATAAATCTGAGAAAATACCCTTCCTTTGATTGAAGCACAATACTTTTTTGTTCCGTAATGGGCATTATGCTTACTACCTTGTCACCTTCTGCCAGTTTTGTGGCCGCCACTGTTTTTTTGGAAACATCAAATTCGCTTCCATCCACAATTTTTACCATCGATTGCCTGGTAACAAAAATTATCTGACAAAGATTTAACTTAGTCTGGTTGGTAATAAAGAGCAGTTCTTCTTTTTCCGTACTAAACTTACTGATATTGTCCACCGGTATTCCTTTATCCCGAAACTTGCCAAATGGCAAGTCCATTACTTTGATGGTGTAGAGTTGACCGGTATCGGTAAACATGCATATTTTCCCGGTATTTTTGCAAGAGATTACATATTTGTTCTCCTGATCCGCCGCTTCTTTATTCCGCTCATAGGTTGAAAGATCAATGGTCTTGGCATAACCAAACCGATCCATCAGGAACATAACCTCGATTTCATCAGGTTCCTTCTCCTTATAAACAGCTTCGACGGCATTTTCAATCCTGGTATGCCTTTTTTTACCAAATTCTTTTTTAATTTGGTCCAATTCATTAATAATAACCTGAATCATGGAATCCCGGCGGGCCAGAATATCTTCATAACGGTAGATATTGGCCAGTGTATCCTCATGATCTTTAATTAAAGCTTCAATTTCCAGACCAATCAGCTTATACAGCCTCATATCCAAAATAGCATTGGCTTGTTTTTCACTGAATTGTAACTGTGCGGCCATTATACCGGACTCTTTTGATTTAAATTTTATCCCGGCAGTCTTTCCTTCCACCAAGCAGTTTTTGGCCATGGTGCGATCCTTGGAGCCACGCAGAATTTCAATTATTAAATCAATTACATTGCAGGCCTTAATCAGTCCCTCCTGGATTTCCCTTCTTTCCATTTCTTTGGCTAAAAGATTAGAATATTTCCGGGTGGTTACTTCAATCCGGAAATCCACATTTGCCTTAATGATTCGCTTAAGTCCCATGATTTCCGGACGGCCGCCTGCAATAGCCAGCATATTAACGCCAAAAGTGTCCTCAAGACGGGTTTTTTTATAAAGCAAATTAGTAAAATTCTCAATATCCGCACCCTTACGAAGTTCAATTACAATCCGGATTCCATCTTTGGATGACTGGTTGGAAATATCCACAATATCCATAGTCTTCTTGGTTTCGGCCAACGCCGCCACATCCAGGAGGAATTTCCCGATATTGGCGCCAATCATGGGATAAGGGATTTCTGTAATCACCAGATTGATTTTGCCGCCTTTGGTATTTTCATATTCCACTTTACCCCGGACTTTGATTTTACCGGTTCCATTTTCATATATGCCCAGCAGATCATCTTTATTAATTACCACACCGCCGGTAGGAAAATCAGGTCCTTTCACATATTTCATCAACTCTTTGGCAGTGATATTATTATCCAGCATATAAGCCTTGGTGGCATCAATCACTTCCGCCAGATTATGGGGCGGAATACTGGTAGTCATGCCCACGGCGATTCCTTCGGAACCATTCACCAGCAAGTTGGGAATTTTAACCGGAAGAACGGTTGGCTCTTTTTCCGTCTCATCAAAATTAGGGATAAAGTCCACCACATCTTTATCCAGATCGGCGAGAAAGGCCTCCTGGGTAATTTTCTGGAGCCGGGCCTCGGTATAACGCATGGCGGCCGCCCCGTCTCCCTCAATATTGCCGAAATTTCCATGCCCGTCCACCAGCGGCAGTCCTTTTTTAAACTCCTGGCTCATTACCACCAACGCTTCATAAATGGAACTGTCGCCATGAGGATGATACTTACCCATGGTGTCTCCGACAATACGAGCGCTTTTCCGATATGGACGGTCATATCGGATCCCCAGTTCAAACATATCATAAAGGGTTCTTCTCTGCACCGGCTTCAGTCCGTCCCGAACATCGGGAAGGGCTCTGGCAACAATTACACTCATAGCATAGTCAATGAAAGACTGCCGCATCACTTCCGAATATTCCGTCTTAATAATCCTATCATTCATGTTTCCGCTTATCTATCCTTTCAAACTAAATATCCAGCTCCGCTTCCGCCGCATATTCATAAATAAAAGCTTTTCTGGGCGGCACTTCCGTTCCCATCAGCATTTCCGTTACTTCAGAAGCCATCCTGGCATCCTCAATCTCCACTAATTTAAGCAGTCTGGTGTCCGGATCCAAGGTCGTCTCCCATAATTGTCCGGCATCCATTTCGCCCAAACCTTTATACCGCTGCAGCGTAAAAGCTCCTTTATGGGTTTTGCGGTATCGCTCCAGAGCCTTGTCATCGTAGAGATATTCTTCTTTTCCTTTTGACGGCATCGCCTTGTATAAAGGCGGCATGGCAATATAAACGTGCCCCTCATATATCAGCTCCGGCATAAAACGGTAAAAAAGAGTCAGCAGCAAGGTGGAAATATGGGCACCATCCACATCCGCATCAGACATAATAATAATCTTATCATAACGCAGCTTACTAATATCAAAATCATTGCCATATCCTTCGGAAAAACCACAACCAAAAGCGTTAATCATAGTCTTGATTTCCGCATTCGCCAATATTTTATCAATACTGGCCTTTTCCACATTTAAGATCTTGCCGCGAATTGGCAGAATGGCCTGAAAATTTCGATTTCTCGCAGTTTTAGCGCTGCCGCCGGCGGAATCACCTTCCACAATAAATATTTCACACTTGGAAGTATCCTTTGATTCACAATTAGCCAGTTTCCCATTAGAATCAAAAGAGAACTTCTGCCTGCTCAGCATATTGCTTTTGGCTTTTTCCTCGGTTTTCCGGATTTTAGCCGCTTTTTCCGCACAGCCGACAATGCTTTTTAAGACCTCCAGATTTCGGTCAAAGAAATGAGTCAATTCCTCTCCGGTCACTTTGCTGACTACTTTCGCCGCATCCTGATTGTCCAATTTTGTTTTAGTCTGACCTTCAAAACGTGGATCCGGGTGTTTTATGGAAATCACTGCCGTCATGCCATTGCGGACATCCGCTCCCGTAAAATTAGCGTCTTTTTCTTTCAGGATATTTAATTCTCTGGCATAGTTATTAATAATACTGGTAAACATGGTTTTGAAGCCGGTCAGATGAGTGCCGCCTTCCGAGTTATAGATATTATTACAGAAACCCATGACATTCTCATGGAACTCGTTCACATATTGAAACGCAATTTCAACGGATATGCCTTCACTTTCACCGGAAAAATATACAACGTCATGAATCGTTTCCGATTTATTCATGTCCTTGATAAAACCCCTGATTCCCTCCGGCTCCCGAAATTCCACAGTTTCCTCGTCACCATCACGCTTATCCGCAAAAAATATGGTCAGTTCCGGATTAAGATAAGCGGTTTCGTGAAGGCGGCTTTTCACATCATCTTTTTTAAATCTGGTTTTATCAAATATAGTATCATCCGGCAGGAAATTAACGCAGGTGCCGGTCTCTTTGGTCTTCCCCACCACGGGAAGCAGTCCATCCTTTAATTCTATAACCGGCATTCCTCTTTCATACTGATCTTCATAAATAAAACCGGCATTCTTGACTCTGACGGTCATTCTTTCGGAAAGGGCATTGACCACGGAAGAACCTACACCGTGCAGACCACCGCTGGTTTTGTACGCCGTATTATCAAACTTTCCGCCCGCATGAAGGGTGGTAAATACCAGCCGTTCGGCACTGACCCCCTTTTCATGCATGCCCACAGGAATACCTCTCCCGTTATCACTGATTGTGGCCGAACCGTCAGCCTCCAGCGTTACCTTAACCGTGCTGCAGTATCCGGCCAAATGCTCATCCACCGCGTTATCTACAATTTCATAAATCAGATGGTTCAGACCTTTTGTGGAAACACTTCCTATATACATACCGGGCCGTTTTCTGACCGCTTCCAGACCTTCCAGCACCATAATGCTGGAAGCATCATAGGTATTTGTATTTGCCATTTCAATCTTCTCCTGTATCTATAATTAAATCGTTACAACTCAGCCTTCGGCTAAACTGTAACACAGATGCACACAAATCACATATTCTTTGTGATTTGTGTGCATACAACAAAACATTATGTGATAAAACCTAACCGTCCATTATTAAACTTCATCATATTTCATTTTCTGGCAACAAGCCAACGCCAGCGAACCGGGGCCGATATGACCGGCTATACTTAAGGACAGATGATCCACATAAATTTCATACCCCGGAAAAACCGAAATCAATTCTTCTTTCCAAGCCATTGCGGCTTCCTCATTCTGTGTATGAGCTATTTGCAGCCAAATACCCTTCGCTTCGCCCAAACTGCCAAAACGGCTGTTTATATCATTCTTAATAGCATTCAGCATTATTGTTTTTCCTTGATTCGCGGTTCTTGCCTTGGCAAAGGCATCCAGCTTTTCTCCTTGAATCTGCAGAACCGGCTTCAGCTTCAGCAAAGTTCCCAGTGCTGCCGCCGCTGGTGTAATCCGACCGCCTTTTTTTAAATAATAGAGGGTATCCAGCATAATATATATACTGCTGTTAAACCGATCTTCCTCCAAAATATCTTTAATATCTTTGGCGTTCTTGCCTCTTTTGGCCAGCTCAATGGCATCTAAAACAGACTGGCGCTGTGTCACAGATATACGCTGATTATTGACCACTTGCACTTTATCACGATAATCCCGTGACAGCATGGCCGCACTTTGATAAGAACCGCTGAGTCCGCTGCTCATGGGAATATGAACGATTTCCCCGTAATTCTCCAAAAGGCCTTTCCATAGCTTTATGACCGCCTCTAAAGACGGCTGGCTGGTAATAATATTGGCACCGTCACGCATCTTGTCATAAAATTCCGCCACACTTAGATCAATATCTTCTAAATAAGGTTCCTCATTAATAGAAAAAGGCATGGGCAGGATATGAATGCCAAGCTCTTTTGCCTGAACCTGAGATATCCCACTATTACTATCTGTTACAATTGCTATGTCGGGCATTGTCTGTTCTCCTAATTGTTATCGTCCATGATACCTACGGATTGCTGAGCACTTCGTGGTATCATTATATTGTACTGTCATATACTTCTAAAGTCAACACTGTATGTGGTTTCCGAAAAAATGTGCCGTCTCAGCAGCCGATATTTATCCTTGGATAAATTGACATCCTCAGTCAAAACAGAATTAACTGCTTCCTGAGCCTGCTTTAACAGATTCGCATCCGTAAAGATGTCACCCATCTGAAATGCCAGATCACCGCTCTGTCGAATTCCAAACAGATCACCGGGACCGCGCAGCTTCAGATCTTGATTAGCAATATAAAACCCGTCATTTGACTTATTCAGAATATCCAACCGCTCCATAGTCTCTTTTTTTCCATCGGTGCTGATAAAAATACAATAGCTTTGGTCACGGCCCCGGCCAATCCTTCCCCTTAACTGATGGAGCTGCGCCAGACCGAAACGTTCCGCGTTTTCAATTATCATCACCGTGGCATTGGGTACATTGATTCCAACCTCGACCACTGTAGTGGATACCAATATATCAGTATTATGCGCCGCAAAATCTTCCATAACCATATTTTTATCTTTTGGCGGCATCTTTCCGTGCAGGGATGCGATTCGAATCTGTCCGGGCAACTGCTCCATAAGCTTTTTAGTATAATCCATCACATTCTCCGCATGCTCCAATTCTCCCGCTTCCACCATCGGGCAGATAACATAGGCCTGATGTCCCTGTTCCACCTGCTTTTGGATAAACTCATAAGCTTGGGGCCGGTATGTGGTATTCACCACACAGTTCTTAACCGGAAGCCGGCCTTCCGGCATTTGATCAATTGTTGATATTTGAAGATCCCCATAGAGAATAATTGCCAGTGTCCTGGGGATTGGGGTGGCGCTCATTACCAAAATATGCACATGTTCCCCCTTCCTGGTCAGGGTTTCACGCTGCCTGACTCCAAACCGGTGCTGCTCATCCGTTACCACTAATGCCAAAGATTGAAATTTTACTTTATCCTGGATTAATGCATGGGTACCTATCACAATGTTGGCTTCTCCGGTTTCAATTTCTTCATATGCTTTTTTCTTTTGTCCGGCAGTCATGGAGCCTACCAGTAAAACCGGCCGGAAAGGCAGGCGGTAACGTTTGGTATATTCTTTCACCAGTCCAAAATGCTGGCCCGCCAGTACCTCAGTAGGGGCCATCATAGCGCCCTGATAGCCATTTGCCGCTCCCATAAGTAAAGCCAGCAAGGCTATAATCGTCTTCCCGGAGCCCACATCCCCCTGAATAAGTCGGTTCATGGTCCTTAATCCCGACAGATCACTTTTTATTTCTTCCCAGACTTTTTGCTGAGCCCCGGTAAGTGAATAGGGCATCTGTTCCAGCAAACGAATGGTATCTGCCGTTTCCACCATGGGGTATCTATTGTTCAGCTCTTTTGAGAACTCCTTATTCTTTTGGAGCATTAACATAAAATCAAAAAATTCATCAAAGACAATTCGTTTTCTCGCTGCCACCAAGGTATCATAATCAATAGGGAAATGAATATTTGAAAGCGCTTCTTTATAGGAAAGCAGCTGATATCTTTCTATTATTTCCGGTGGATAATATTCTTCGCCAAAAGAATAAAAAGTAAGAATCTGTTTCACTGCTTTTTGGATCATCTGATTCGTCAAGCCCTTTGTCAGTGAATAAACCGGCTGAATAAACTTTATTTTATCAGTATATTCATGGGGGGAAAAAATCTTCGCCTGCTCCATTACTTTTGCGTTCCCGCTGCTTAAAATCATACCTCTGAAAATATATATTTCACCATTTTTTAGGGTGTTTTTCAAATAGGGCATATTAAAATAGGTTAATTGTATTGCCCCGGTGGAGTCTTTTATCCGGAAATTTAAAATAGTCAGATTTCTCACCTTTTTAAAATTGGGAACTCCGGCAATCGTGGCCCGCACCGCGCAAAGTTCCCCCGGCTTCGCTCTTTCGATAGGAATCGGTTCTTTGTAAGAATCGTAATTTCTGGGATAATAATGAAGCAGGTCACCGGCAGTTTCGATGTCCAGTTTATGAAACTGTTTTTCCGTTTTTTTTCCAATTCCTTTAATTTGAATGATGGGCGTCTGTCCGTCCATAATGCCTCCATTACTCAAAAAGGGAGACAGCTGCCTGCCTCCTCTTCTTTACTTAATCACGGTACATTTCTATTCAACGCTGATTACATAATAGTAAATGGGCTGTCCGCCGTATTGAAGTTCCACATCACAGTTGGAATAAGCCGATTTTATGGAATCACACAATTGTTGTGCCGAAGACTCCTCCACATCGCAGCCATAATAAATGCTAATCAATTCCGAGGTATCGTTAATCATTTCGGCCACCATCTTGGCGGTTACCTCCGCCATATCCTGGCCAACCGCCAGAATACCTTTATCGGCGATACCCATATAATCGCCCTGCTTAATTGCTTTATCATTAATTTGAGTATCGCGTACGGCATAAGTCACCTGTCCGGTCTTAACGCTGCTGATTTCCCTCATCATAGTTGCTTCGTTTTCGTCAACCGACAGTTCCGGAACGTAATTAATCACTGCCGTTATACCCTGTGGTATGGTCTTGGTGGGAATCACAAACAGATTCTTTTCCGTTACCAATTCCGCCGCTTGATTTGCTGCCAGGATAATATTTTTATTATTCGGAAGAATAAAGATGATTCCGGCATTCACTTTATCCACCGCGTCAAGAATATCCGCCGTACTGGGATTCATGGTCTGACCGCCCTCAATAATATAATCCACGCCCAGGCTTTTAAATATCTCATTAATACCTTCTCCGATAGAAACGGCAATGAATCCAACTTCTCTTATCGGAGCTACGTCTTTGACCCCCTTGCCGGTCTTTTCCTTTTCCGACATCTTAAACAGCTTTTCCTGATGCTCCAACCGCATATTATCTATTTTAATGTTGGATAAAGTACCGTATTTCAACGCTTTCTGCAGTACAAGCCCCGGGTCATTGGTATGTACATGCACCTTAACCACGTCATCATCCGCCACACAAACAATGGAATCACCAATGGATTCCAGGTATCCTTTAAAATCCATCTCATTCTTTATATTAAATATTCGATTTAACATAATAATAAACTCGGTGCAGTAACCAAAGGTTATTTCCGCCTCTGCCTGGGCCTTGTAAGATGCGTTTACGTTGATTCCCAATTGGAGAGTCTCTTTCGGGACAATAAAATCCAAGTCAACTTCCTTACCGGAAAAAGCGTCAAATGCTCCGCTCAGTACTTCAACCAGGCCCTGACCACCGGAATCCACCACGCCGGCTTGCTTTAAAACCGGCAGCATTTCCGGTGTCTGGCTTAAAACAAGTCTTGCCTGCTCAAGGATTGCAACAAAGAACACATTCAAATCTTCTGTTCTCGCTTCGGTCAGTTCGCGTGCTTTAACAGCCACTCCCCTGGCCACGGTGAGGATGGTGCCCTCCTTGGGTTTCATTACGGCCTTGTAAGCCGTTTCAACCGCTCTTTCAAAGGCATCCGCAATAATCGGTATCGTCAGGAAATCATGACTTTTCGTACCACGGGTAAAGCCGCGGAATAACTGAGAAAGAATAACGCCGGAATTTCCCCTGGCACCGCGCAGGGAGCCACCGGAAATAGCTTTGCAGAGGGTTTCCATCGTTACGCTATCACCCAGTTCAACCACCTCCCTGGCTGCCGTCATAATTGTCATGGTCATATTAGTCCCGGTATCTCCATCCGGAACCGGAAAAACATTCAGTTCATTAATCCATTCTTTTTTACGTTCTAAATTTATTGCCCCGGCTAAGAACATCTTCGAAAGCATCTTAGCGTCGATTGTATTTGACTCCACGGTCAGTCCTCCTTAATCAATCACTCTAACACCTTCGACAAAGATGTTTATTTTTTCTATTTCGATACCGGTAAACTCTTCCACTTTATATTTTACATTATTAATCAGATTATCGGCTACTGCAATGATGCTCACTCCATAAGCAACAATAACATGAAAATCAAGTGTCAGTTTATTATTATTCAGAGAAACGTTGATTCCTCTTGTTATACTGTCCTTCTTCAGCAAACGCACCAAACCGTCTTTCATATTCACGCCTGCCATTCCTACAATACCAAAACATTCCACAGCCACACTGCCGGCACATTGGGCTATTACTTCATTGTCGATATAGATACTGCCCATATGAGTATTTATAGAAGAACCTTTCATAGTGAACCTCCTTTAAGATTTTCAGACATATATAATATATTCTAACAGCTTTCCCTAAAAAAGGAAATAAAAAAAAACTAAAATGATATTTTTTACTTGCTTTTGCTCCTAAATTCTGTTAATATATCAATGTTGCGGATGTTTAAATGGTATAATTTGCAATAATTTAGTTGGCGTTAGTAACGCTGACGTTGAGGAGGTGTCAAAATGGCTAAATGTGATATCTGTGGTAAAGGCGTTCATTTTGGAAATAACGTAAGCCATTCTCATAGAAGATCCAATGCAATCTGGAGATCCAATATTAAAAAAGTAAAGTGTAAAGTAAATGGTGCGGCAAAAAGAATTCATGTTTGTACCAGATGTTTAAGATCCAACAGTGTTGAAAGAGCTTAATATTTTTAAGATGCAAAAAGCCTGTTTTGCAACAGGCTTTTTTTGTTCAAAGAAATTACCTTGCTGCAAAAAGCTAATCGCAGCAAAAGCAAAAGTACCCCACAAATAATAAAAGAGCAATAATGAGGAGACCGATAAAACGGTTGTGTACAATGACCATAAGCAGCATGCCAATCGCAATAAAGAACGCGATCAGACCGATAATTTTTCTAAGATTCATTTCATCTCCTGCTTATTCATCCTCATTCTATCATATGCATTTTATGCAAAAAGATGCAATCATATTACTATGAACAGCACTGGCAACAGCGCTGGCTGTGAATAGTAACGCAATTATTTCTTTTCTTCAGCCTTATCAGGAAAAGCAATTTCCACCGCTTCTTCATCCGGAATGTCATCTTTTTCTTCTTTCTTGCCGGTGAAACGATCCAGGATATCGGGGATCATATCAAGAATCTTGGTGGTCATATCCTGATTCCGGATATTAACTAACCTTGTTGAACCGTTTTTTATAACAAGTACCGCACTGGGGGTCATCTTTCCGCCCAAACCGCCAATCCCGGAAGCGGAATTTTTCTGGTCATTGCTGCCGGCTCCCGCTCCCACGCCAAAAGTGACATCAATAAGCGGTAATATAATGGTATCACCAACCTGGGTGGCCTCTCCTACAACCGTTTTAGTGGATAACACGGTATCCATGCCCTTCATCAAAGATTCCACGACACCTTGAAATTGGTTTTCTTTTTCTGCCATTTATATTTCCTCCCTTTTTAACTTCTTTATAAAATTACGCAGTTTTCTATCAGTGACAAGTATCAGGATATTGAATATTATTACACACCCGACCACATACCCCGCCATATTAAATTTACCCAATATTACCGCTTCATTAAAATTAGGCCGTACACGAACATTTTTCCCCAAAACCGGGGAAAACATACCATAAATACCCAAAGCATATCCGGTAGTATCCGGAGAGCCGGTCCCAAATTCAATTTCTGCCTTCCACTTCCGCGGCCGCATATTTTTAAGAACGTTCCGGATTCTCTTCCGGGCATGTCCAAAAAGCGCTTTGCTATCATCTTCCTTGAGTAAATCGCGGTAATACTGATAATTATCTAAAATATCCTTTATTCTATCACAGAACTTCCGGAATGTGTATCTAATCTTTGCAATTTTTGCCAGAATCCGCTCCAAAAATCTTTTCCACCAACCAATGTCATTACTGTCGGAAGAGCCCGGTTCCTTATCGCTGCTCTCGGGTATATCCTCTTTTGCTTCGTTTGCCGGTTCAGATGGTGATTCCACAGGGACAATGACTTGCTCTGACTTCAATGCGTTTCCTGATTCCGGCTTGACCAGAGTTACAGAATCCGGTGGCGCCTTTTCCATCTTCTGCTTCGATTTTTGTAGTTTCTTCTCCCTAACCGGCTTTTCTTTTTTTGGCCGGCCGGAATCAAATAGGGTAAATCCCAATAATTGTGCGGTCACTTTTCCCGGTTTGGGATATGCATAATCGATCCGAAGCAAGCCAAACAGCCAGCGGATTTTTATCAGCAGTCCCATCTCATGGCTGTCCAGGTAACCACTGACCCGGTAAGTAACCGGAAGCAATAATATCAGAAGGATAGCCAGAATAATAAGCCCCAACAGGCATAAAAGTATGGCTCCGATAATGCGCAGTATTACAAACAGAATTGTTATCATGTCAAATACTCCTTGAGCCCGCAATCGCCTCTTTCTTCCAGGCAATCCCTGACAATTTGCTCTACGATATGTATGGCCTCTTCATAATTTTGTGTAATTCCAATAATATAAGGTGGATTATTTTGATAATATTGCTGTGCAAGCAAGCCGGAGCTAAATACCTCCAATTGATCATGAGGATTCGGAGCGGCCGTGATCAAATATACACCGGCACGCAGCGGCTTCTTCTCCAGCATATTCTTTATTCTTCCCAGTTTTTTCCCAGTAATACCCTCACTGATATATAGGGCGGAATAATAACGCAATTTTGACCGCATAAGGCATATTTCCTCCTATTCTGACTCACCTTCCCTATAGTATAACACAGAATATTTCCCGATGGAATGTCTTGGTAATAAAAAAGCCGAAATGTCAGAAGCAGCAACATTTCAGCTTTTTTATTAATTATCTCTCCGATTACCCCATTGATTATTTTTTTTTAACTCCAGGTATTCATTATAAGCTTTTTCTAAAATCTGCCGCTCATTTGCAAATCGCAGAAGATGATATGCTTCATGGTATTTGTAGAAACCGGAATCTACAAAATACTCCTCTCTTTGTGGCTTGCTGTAATAACTGTCAGCCATCATCAGATACCAGTGAACTTCCTTTGCCACCGTATCTTCAGGGATGGTAAAAGAATATTCGCTTTTTCCGATATACCTAACGATGGACGTTTTCGCTCCTGATTCTTCCATAACTTCACGCAAAGCGGTTTCCCGGAACTCTTCTCCCTGCTCAACCGTACCCTTGGGAAGAACCCAGCCTTCGTATTTATTCTTGTAATTCTTATACAAGAGTAGAATTTTACCACGAAAAATTACCACACCACCACAGCTTACTGCTTCAATCATTGCAATTCCTCCTGATTTGGTGTGTCTGCCGACTATAGAGTAGTATATTCTAATTTCTCCGTTCTAGCAACTCAAATTTAATCCTTTTTGGTAAAATATGCATCAAAGATTCTTTTTGCTATCGGAACTGCGTAATCTCCGCCGCTTCCCGCCCCTTCCAATATAATTGTTACACAAATCTCGGGGTTTTCTGCCGGAGCAAACCCGGTAAACCAGGCATGGCTTTCACCCTTGGTATTACTGTATTCCGCAGATCCGGTCTTCCCTGCCGCAGTGTAACTTTGTCCGGATAATTTTGTACCGGTACCTGTTACTATCACTTCTTCCATCAACTGTACCATTAAGGACGCTTCCGCTTCGGTCATCAGGCTCCCGTATTGTTCGGCTTTAAATGACTTAATTACACTTCCGGCATCGTTTTCCACCCGATCAATCACATATGGTGTCATCAATACACCGTTATTGGCAATTGCAGAAGTAATCATATGCAGGTGGATGGGTGACATTTGAATTCTTCCCTGCCCGATGGATGTCTGCATCATTTCCGCTGTTCCGACTCCGTCCAGCACATTTGCAGAGCTATTGGAGTAAGATAAAGATAATGGCAGCTCCTGGTTAAAAAGAAGCTGATTTAAAGTGGTTGTAAAGGCATTACGATCCAGACTCAGACCAATATTAGCAAAAGAGGAATTACAGGATTTGGCAAACGATTGGGTAAAATCAACTGTTCCGTGCTTGATTCCATGATAGCAGCTGATTTTACTATCCCCAATTTGATAAAATCCATTACAAATATAACTATAATTCTGATAAGTATCCGGATTTTCTCTGATATACTCAAGCGCGGTAATAATTTTAAAGGTTGAGCCGGGAGGGTACAAACCCTGTGTGGCCCGGTTCACTAATACGGAACTGTCCGTATCGGCAATCAAAGAATCCCAAATATCTGCGATTTCGTTGGGATTAAAATCCGGCTGGGAAACCATGGCCAGAATTTTCCCGGTGGATACTTCGGTTACGATTATGGAACCTTTATAAATTCCCATTTCGTCGGATGCCACCTGCTGCAGATTAACATCCAGCGTGGTATATACGCTGTCACCCTGATTTTTCTTCCCGGCAGCCGCGTTAGCCGCCCGGTTGGACAGGGAAGTATTGGAATTAATCAGATAATAATTGGCTAAATCTTCAACTCCCGTCCGGCCCTTTGTGGAATACCCCACAATATGGGCAAACAAATCATTATAAGGATACAACCGGGACTCGGAGCCGTCGGTATTTCCAACTGTCTGCGCCAATATTTCTCCGTCCTTGGAATAGATGGTTCCGCGATAATTCTTCGTCTGCAGGATTTCTTGCCGGGAATTATAGCTGTTATCCAAAATTTCCTGTTCGCTGGTAACAACAAAATAACTAAGATACCCAATCATACCAAGAAACAGCAATACGAAAAAATACGTGGAGAACATGATTTCACGATTGCTTCTCAGGCCTTTCTTTACTTTCTTTTGCGGCTTTGCTGCTTTTTCGGTCAAGTTTTTTATCTCCTTCCTGCTGTAATTTCATATAGAGACCCTGGACAACAAAAAACATGACCATGGTAGTCAATATAGAACTCCCTCCATAACTGACAAGCGGCAGGGTAATTCCAGTTAACGGAATGAATTTGATTCCTCCGCCAATGGTAAGAAATACCTGGAAGATATAGATAACTCCCAAGCCATAGGCTGTCAATTGATAAAATTTATCCTTCAGGCGTACAGAAATATCCATAATAACAACAAAACAGCTAAGACATACCAGGATTAGGCAAACCCCAAATATTACGCCCAGTTCTTCACAGATTGCGGAAAACATAAAATCCGCATCCACAAAAGGTATTGCTTTTGGATTTCCCTGCATTAAGCCGGTTCCGAACCAACTCCCGTTCCCAATGGCAAATAAGGATTGGGTGATTTGATAGCCTTCATTATCAATATAAGTCCAAGGATCCCGCCACGCCAGTACTCTTACTCTGACATGGGCAAACAACAGATAGGAGGCGTATGCCGCAACACAGCCGCCGATGACTCCGGCAAGAAGGTACCAGTAATTTCGGGTGGCAATAAAAACCAGGGCAATAAATCCGATAAAGAAGATTAACGCACTTCCCAAATCCTTGGAAGCTACTAAAATCACCACTTGAATGCCGGAAAGCAAGGTGGTCAGAGCCACTCTTTTAAAAGACGGCTCTTCCTTTAAGGCTCCTGCCAGGAAAAAAATAAAAATAATTTTAACAAATTCCGATGGCTGTAAGGTAAAACCACCGACAGTGAATGCTCTTTTTGAGCCATAGGTAACTTCACCCAGGATCAGGACGATACTAAGCAGTAAAATTCCAACCGCCGCATAAACCCA
>Ga0153972_1000159_pt1 | contig 19657 bp, 25 predicted proteins | sample TSGA056MetaG_FD_104732 | JGI IMG/M metagenome (GOLD analysis project Ga0153972, IMG submission 104732) | Attine ant fungus gardens microbial communities from Georgia, USA - TSGA056 MetaG | ecosystem: Host-associated > Fungi > Mycelium > Unclassified | place: USA: Georgia, George L Smith State...
AGCCCCTAGTTCCCTATACAAATAAAGGAGGGCGTGGAAGTGGAGAAAATTTTTTATCCAGCTGTTTTTGAAACGGAAGAAAAGGCTTATTCCGTATACTTTCCAGATATTGATGGGTGCAACACCTACGGGGAAACTATGGAAGAAGCGTATCAGATGGCGATTGAAGCATTGGGGTTGATGATTTCCTATTTGCGTGATGAAGGGAAGGAGATTCCCGCTCCATCTAACCCAGTGAATATTAAGGTTGCAGATAACCAGGCGGTTGTAATTATTGAATTTGATTATGCGGATTATCTCAAAAAGCATGAGTCAAAGGCAGTGAAGAAAACGCTTACTATACCGTCTTGGCTGAACGAAGAAGCTCAGGCCGTGGGAATTAATTTCTCGCAAGTATTGCAGGAAGCGTTGATGATGAAATTAGGAAAATAAGAAATTCACAAAAGGAAATCCGGTAAGGCCGGGCGAAAATCCCTACCCACATATTGACTATTGTCACCAGTAAATGTAATATGAAACAAGCAGGAGGTGATAGCCATGAGTCAGCGGGATTATTGTGAATGTAAAGAAAACACTGGAACAACAACTGGCTTTGAGTATGATTGGGGGTATTGGGATGTGTGCACAAAGTGTGGGAAACGCTTTGAAGATGGACATCATTTTTATAACCATTACGATGGCGAAGATCATGATGAAGTAGATATTTTTTAGCTAAGAAAAGCACCTATATATTTTTAGGTGCTTTTTGTATGTAATAAATTTAGGTAGCACATAGTGGGATCAGGCACTTCGGCGGGGTAGTGCAAAATATTTAAAATCGAGGAGGAGGAATAGCAATGACAGTAAATGTATTAGGTGCTAAATATAGAATAAAAGTTGATAATTCTCTTATAGAGAATGGTACAGATGGCGACTGTAATGATTACAAGAAACTTATTCGAATTCGCGACCCAGAAGAGATGCTTGACTCATCAGCAACAGCACAAGCTAAAGAAGAACGATGCCGGCAAGTAAAGAGGCATGAGCTTCTACATGCGTTTCTGCACGAATCAGGATTGGAAGAGTATAGTGCTGACGAAGTTTTGGTTGGTTGGATTGCATTACAGTTTCCGAAGTTACTGAAAGCATTCCGAGAAACAGAAGCGATAGAGGTGGAGGTAATCAAAACAGAATACCCCGCGCAGATCAATGAGGCATTAATGTTAGCAAGCAAAAAATTAGCAGAGAGGACTATAAGAGAAATAAGGAGAGGTAAAACAGTGTGAGGAGGAAGATAATGTGGACAGAAAACAAGTATTTCGGTGCAATGCCTGCAACAAAAATACTCCGCTGGTATATAAAACTGATGTAATCCGGGACGATATTGAACACACCTATGCGGAGTGCCAGCAGTGTGGGGCCAAGGTGACGGTCTATTATACAGATACTAATATCAGAGGAATGCTGGAGAAGCAGCAGAAGTTTGCAAAGCGCGGCATGATGATAAAGCAGCGTCAGTTGGCGGCAGAGATTAAACTAGCGATTGATCAGCTGACAGAAATGATATAAGAAAAGAGGTAAGCCTATATGGGCGGATTAGAAAATCTAAGATATGAAAAATATGTGCAAGAATTAATAGCGGGAAAGACCCAAAGACAGGCTTACCGTGAAGCGTTTCCCCGCTCCAAAAACTGGAAGGATAAAACGGTGGATAGTAAAGCCAGCGATCTTCTAAAGAATGGTGATGATGGAAAGGTTTTGGAAAGGTACAATGAATTGCGGGATAGATTAGTAAAAGAGTCCGAGGATGAATGTATAGCGAAGGCGAAGGACGTACTAAAAGAACTGACGCTAGTCGGGTTCTCTAATGCTGCAGATTATGCAAAGGTGGTAGAACGCGAAGCATATACCGAGGTAAATGGAAAAACAGTACCATTATTGGATGCAGAAGGAAATCCGATGAAGTATCGAACGGTAGAACTCGAACTTACAGAAAACCTTACAGAAGAACAGCAGAAAGCACTTTCAGTCATAAAAAAAGGACGGGACGGATTAGAACAGAAACCGTGTGATAAATTAAAGGCACTGGAATTGCTTGGTCGATATCTGGGGATGTGGAATGATAAAATGAACGTATCGGGGAGCGTGGAAGTAAACAACCCGTTTGAAGGATTGACGACTGATCAGCTCAAGAAGATGATAGACGATGGATAAAGAATTAATTAAATTTGGTGCAAAGGCAGAACTCGCGCGGCGTGAGTTCTTTTCTTATTGCCAGCTCATGGCTCCTGACTTTTATAAGTCCGACCGGAATTATCTTGTTGATTTGTGCAAACAGTTTCAAAGCTTTGTCGAATCTCCAACTGAAAAAGTGATGATAGTAAATGAGCCACCACGGCATGGCAAAAGCCGAACCGCTGGCAAGCTGGTTGAATGGGTTCTTGGTAAAGATCAAACTCAAAAGATTATGACTGGCTCGTACAATGAGACACTATCAACTATGTTTTCAAAAAATGTCAGGAACACGATTTCGGAAGAGAAAGCAGATACATTAAAGCCTGTTTATTCAGATGTTTTCCCATCAGCTAGAATAAAGCGCGGAGATGGCGCTATGAATCTATGGAGTCTGGAAGGTGGCTATAATAACTATCTTGCAACATCCCCAACCGGTACTGCTACGGGGTTCGGCGCATCGTTGATGATTATTGACGATCTGATTAAGAATGCTGAAGAGGCTTATAACGAAAATGTCAAAGAAAAGCACTGGGAATGGTTTACAAATACCATGCTGTCCAGATTGGAAGAGGGCGGTAAGATAATCATCATCATGACCCGGTGGGCGAGTGATGATCTGGCGGGTAGGGCACTTGAATTTTACGAAGAGCAGGGCATTCCGATTAGGCACATATCCATGAAAGCCCTTTTGAATAATGAAACGCATGAAATGTTGTGCAGTGAGGTTTTATCCTATCGGTCATATCAACAGAAGATTAATGCAATGAGTGAAGAAATTGCGGCAGCAAACTATCAGCAGGAGCCGATTGATAAGAAAGGGCAATTATACTCAAGGTTATTGGAATACGAGCCGGCCGACATGCCACAATTTATGCGCATATTCTCCTATGGAGATACAGCGGATGAAGGAAGTGATTATTATTCCATGTTTATTTGTGGAGAGTCAGCAACCCATGACTGCTATGTTCTGGATATTATATACACCAAAGAGCCGATGGAAATCACGGAGCCATTAACAGCAGTGAAACTGATCGAAAATAACGTTAATTACTGCCTAATAGAGTCAAACAATGGCGGCCGGGGATTTGCCCGGAATGTGAAAACAGAAGCTGAAAAACGATCATGGTTTAAAACCGTGATTGATTGGTTTCATCAAGATAAAAATAAAAAAGCCAGGATATTATCTAACTCAACCTGGGTTATGCAGCACATATTTTTCCCAAAAGGGTGGCGTCACAAGTGGCCCGAATTATATAAGGCGCTTGCTAAATATCAACGAGAGGGCAAAAATGCTCATGACGATGGGCCGGATGCCCTGACCGGAATCGCAGAAGTAGCCCAGGGAAAACGGCAGCCGATAAATGTTAAGAAGACTATTAAAACCTTTAAACATTTAGGGTTATAAGGAGGAACGGAAGTGGACGAAAACATAAAATTATTGTCGGGGAAGCGCTTTGATGACGAGGCCAATACGGTTTACAGAGTGCCGGGTGGCGCATTGCCAAAGAAACGACTGCTTATCGGTAATGAATCAATCGAAATGTTTGATTATGAAAACGATGAAATGAAGAAAATAATTATTTATTTCATCAGGCACCATAAAGAGCACCAGGTTCCCCGACTGCAAGAGTTAAAAAGATATAGCGAGTCAGATAACAACATCAATTACAGGGAGGCCAAAAAGGATCCTTATCGTGCCGATAATCGAATAACTTCAGATTTCGCCAATTTCATTGTAACTTTTAAACGCGGAGTGGTGGTCGGAAAGCCAATACAATATACCGGAGAGGGAAAGGTTACAGAGTGGATCGCTCAATTCGCTAAGCGGATTAATGACCACTACCATAATCAACTCATGGTTGATGATTGCATGACTTACGGCCGAGCGTATGAGCAGACATATCGAGACGAGTATTCCGAGGAGAAGGTTGCGAAACTGGATGTCCAAGAAACATTTGTGGTATACGATACAGTAATAGATGGTCCATCGTTATTCAGCGTCCGTTATTACAGTATTAAAATATTGGATAAGACCACAACAACTATTGAAATAGTTGATAAGGACGGTATTAAAACGGTATTCACTTGCGAAAAAGAAGACTATGACAAAATGAAATTGAACATGGAAGAGTCAGGTGAAACTTTTTTCAATGCTGTTACCGTGACAGAATGGTACAACAACGAGAAGAGAATGTCAGATTTTGAACCCATGCTGCCAAACATTGACGCTTACGACTTGAGCCAGTCAGAATTGGCAAATTTCCAGCAAGACAGTTCGGACGCATATTTAGTTATTGAAGGGAACCCTTTGACAGGCGTAGCGGCAGATGATGAAGGCGATGCATCGGAAGGCGAAGAAGATCCAATGGAAGTATTAAAGGTCATGCGAGAAGCCAGAATGCTTATACTTGGAGAGCCAACCGTTACGTCGGATGGTAAAATCGGGCCAAACCCCAAGGCGTACTATCTAAAAAAGGAATATGATGCTGAAGGGGCTGAGAAATATAAAGACAGACTGGTGGCTGACATCCTTAGATTTACATTTTTGGTTGACTTTACCGATGAAAATCTAGGGGGCAATAACACTGGGATTGGCTTGCAGTGGAAAGGCTGGGGAACCGATAACAATATACAGACAAAGGAGCGGCTAATTGAAAAAGCTATAATGCGCAGATTCAGGCTCTTGGGCTATTCATGGTCCCTTACAAAGAATCAGCCCTACGAAAATATATACGAAGAGATAAATAACATAGGACTGAAATTCACACCGAATGTACCAAAAAGTAAAACGGAACTTATTGAAGTGATTCAAGGGTTGGAGGGTATTGTCTCGGAGAGAACTATCTTGGAAATGGTTGAAGCATTGACAGGGGTAAAGCCAGATGCGGAAGAAGAACGGATTAAGGCCGAAAAGCCGGAAGATCCAACAAGGAGAGATTATGGCGGTGAGGACGTAGAAGAACCAGACGAAGAGGTGGAAGGTGGCGACCCAGAGGATGAATAGCCGAGATTACTGGAAGAAGCGCGAGGCCGAACAATTAGCTAGGAATATTCGGGATGAAGCACAGTACATAAAAGTCATTAACGGGTACTACGACTACATGATGGATCAGGTGCAGCGAGAGATTAACGGTTTTTATACCAAATATGCTAAATCCGAAGGGATTACAATGCCCGAGGCCAGAAAAAGAGTATCTGAGCTGGACATAAAGGTGTATCAGCGAAAGGCTAAGAGGTATGTGGCAAATAAGACCCTTACCAAAGAGGCCAACGCCGAGATGAAGATATACAACGCCACAATGAAGATTAACCGGTTAGAGATGCTAAAGGCAAATATTGGCTTGGAGCTGGTGGATGGGTTTGATGATCTGCAGAAGTATTTCGATAAGGTACTTACGGATCGCACCTTGGCTGAATTTGAACGACAAGCTGGAATCCTTGGTGGGACGATCCGAGACAACCAAAAGGCAGCTCATGCAATTGTCAACGCATCGTATAAAAATGCATCATTCTCTGACCGGATATGGATGTATCAGGATATGCTAAAAGCGGAGCTGTCAAAGTTGTTGCGGACTGGTTTGATACAAGGGCGGAATCCACGGGAGCTTGCCCGGCACTTGTCAAAACTGTTCGGGGTGAGTAAAAGCGATACAGTGAGATTGATGCGGACGGAACTTGCCAGAGTACAGATTGAAGCGCAAAGGCAATCGTACGAACGATTCGGATATGAAGAATATGTATTTATCGCAGAAGCCACCGCGTGCCCTGATTGTAAAGCTCTAGACGATGGAAAGCCGCACAAAACCAAAGACATGATGCCCGGAACGAACGCGCCGCCAATACATGCCAATTGTCGATGCAGCACAGCGGCATATATGGAACGAGAAAAGTTTGATAAGTGGTTACAGGTGCAAGAAGCATATAGCGAAGCAATGAAGAACGAGCCGGAAATAACGAAGCTATTGCAAAATATAGCGACAGATACCGACACACAATTAAAGGGGTTAGAGTATCGACTAAAAACACCAGACAGCATATCAAGAAAGCTTAAAAGTGAACCGGATAAAAAGATACGAGACGCGTTACGATATACTTATGAATTACCCACAGAGGAGTATGTTGACAAATACAATAAAATCATTGAAAGACTTGTTAAAAAAGGTTATACTGTAAGTGCAGTAAAGAATTATTGGTCTCAAAAGAACAATCCCTATAATGGCTTGAATACGAACCTGTTTAGCAAGGGAAACTATGAATTTGAGGTTCAATATCATACGAAAGAGTCTTTGTCTGTTAAAGAGGAAATCCATAAGCTTTATGAACGATGGCGAATACTTGAAGATAAGTCTTCGCAAGAGGCAGTATCTTTAAGGCAGGCAATGCTGGAGATTTCAGCACAAATGAGCGTTCCCGAGGGAGTAGATGAGGTGAGGTAGATGGGTACAACGTTTTATTTTATCAAAGACTTAAATTTAATAGGAAAACAGGAAAACTACATTCCGTACATCTACGAAAGAGGCAAAGGCTGGGAGGTAGACAATAGCAACGTGCTGATGGATAGAATTATGGGATATTCAGAGGTCGAGTTAACAGGATCCCCGTATGCAATCGGCAACACTGACATTATGGAATCTGTTTCTGAAATCACGGAAGCAGAGGCAAACAAATTGATAAAAGCAATGTAACAGCACCTATCCAACAACGGCAAGGTGCTATTTTTATACCCAATTTCAGGAGGTGAAAACTTGATTGAAGTAAGTGTCCGAGAGGATGGCATAGTGGTAACAGGTCATGCAGGATATGCGGAAGCAGGCAAGGACATTGTTTGTGCTGGCGTATCAACATTGTTCCAAACGATGTTAAAATCAATTGGAGGATTAACTACAGACAAAATAGAATACGATATTGTGCCGGGAGCGTCAGCGATGCGGTTTAGGAATCTATCAGAGAAGTCTAAAACTTTGGTGGATTCCTTTTATATTGGAGTTGTGTTGATCGCAGAAGAGTATCCGGGATATGTGAAAGTTATTTAAAATCCTGTAAGCGGGGCTTTTAAAATACAGAAAATCAGAAAGGAATGCAGATGCGGAAAATTGAACATAGGGGAGAACTCATGCTGGGGTAAGTTCCTAGCCTCCCCAGATTACTCGATGAGACGCAGCGAAATGTTGCGCCTCTTTTTGATTCCATAGGTAGGATGGAAAATATTGTCTTTTGCCAAATTATGTGGTATAGTTATGCAAACTTAAATACTAAATGAGGAGGAAAAGTCATGGGAAAAGCACCGAGCAAATGTCCGATGTGCGGCGAAGATAATCAGTGGAAAAAGGTGGATGTAAGCAAAAAGGGTTTTAGTGTTGGCAAGGCTGTTGCGGGAGGGGTCCTGTTAGGCCCTATTGGCCTCATGGGAGGGGCATTAGGAAAGAAAAAAGAGGCGTATTATTGTGGTGAGTGTGGATTCAACCACGAATATTAAATTTTAATAATCAGAGCATCTATCGAAAGATAGGTGCTTTTATTATACAATTATGCCTTTTATGCGCTAGGCATTAAAGAAGCGTGGCAAGCCGATGGGCGTAAAACAGAAGGAGGAATTGACCATGAAAAATTTAGAAGCACAATTTGAAATCTTTAAGAGTGAACGGCCCCGAATCCCATTGAACTTAACATTATTTGGCGATGATGGAGGAGATAGCGGAACTGATGGCGACGATGGCAAAGGTGACGGCAATCCCAATGACGATGGTGCGGACGATGGCGACGGTGGCGATAAAAAGCCTGAAATTACACCAGAAGTCCAAGCGGTCATTGATGCAGCCGTGGCGAAGGAAAAGGGTCGCTTAAAACGGCAATTTGAGAAAGACAAAAAAGAAGCTGTAGACAAGGCGGCAATGCTGGCTAGCCTATCCGAGGATGAGCGCAAAAGGGCCGAGGAGGCTGACAGGATTGCGGACCTCGAAAAGCGCGAAAAGGAAATTCAGTACAAAGAATACAAACTCGAAGCAGCGTCACAGCTGAAAGAGCACGATCTGTCTGCTGAATTTGCAGATATGGTGCTTGCTGAAGAACCAGAGCAGACCGTCAAGAACATCAAAGCTTTAAGGGCGCAAATTGATGCAGAGGTGGAAGCGGAAGTCAAAAAAAGATTGGCTGGCAAACCACCAGCAGCAGGAACCGGTAGCACAGCCGTAAGCACCGGCGAACAGATGGCGAAAGCCAGAAATGAAGAAAAGAAACCACAGGGGATTGACCCCTGGAAGTAGAAGGAGGAAATAAGAATGTATGTAAAACCAACAGAAACCGTAAAAGAGATTAATTTTCTGAAAAGTGCAAAATTTGTATCGTTTACCTATCAGGCGGATGCAGGTATGAGCGGCGTGGTAAATGGCGTTCTGCCGGCAGGAAGTATTTATCCGGCTAATGACGCAACGGCAATTGGGATCACGATCAACGATGTGGATGTGTCTAACGGGTCGCAGCCGGTAGGGGTAATCGTAGAGGGCTATATTCTAAAAGAAAGATTACCGGTAGCACCAGCAAATGATGCAGCGGAAGCAATGAAAGAAATCAAATTGGTATAAGGAGGATATAAGAAAATGGCAGATATTTTAAAATTATTTAGCCCTAAGGTGGTATTAGATTACGTAAGAAACAGAGTGTATCCTGCTTTGCTTGGGGAAACACTTTTTACGGAAAGAAAGGTTGAGTCGTTGGAATTTGACGTGTTAAAGGCCGGTTCCAAGATTCCGACAGTAGCAAGTGTGCACGCATTTGATACTGAAGCGGAAATCGGCAGCAGAGAAGCAAGCAAGGCAGCGCAGGAACTTGGATTTATAAAGCGAAAGATGCAGTTGAAAGAAAAAGACCTAATCGCTCTTAGAAATCCGAGATCTGCGGCAGAGCAGGCGTACCTAGAGCAGAATGTATATAACGACATCGACACTCTAGTGCAGGGTGTACGCGCAAGGGTCGAGGTTATGCGCATGGAGGCTCTGGCCAACGGCTTGATTGTGATTAACGAAAACAATCTAAGCTTTACCGTTGATTATGGTGTTCCAGCAGAGCACAAGAAAACCCTGACAGGTACAGGACTTTGGTCTAACGAGAACTCTTCGCCGATGGCCGACATCCAGAAGTGGGCAAAAACGATGGATGAAACGCCGACAAGAGCTTTGACCTCCAGTGATGTGCTGATGGCGTTGCTGAATCACCCGGAAGTGTTGGAGTTGTTCAAGCGAATGGGTCAGCTTCCTACTGAGGGGAATTTAAATACCCTCATGACTTCTTACAAGCTGCCGAAAATTGCAACTTATGATAGTAAGTATAAGAAGCAGCTGGCAAATGGAACGTGTAGCAAATTGAGATATTTCCCAGCGCACAAGTTTGTAATGTTTGGTGAGACACAGCTTGGTGAATCGGTTTATGGCCCGACGCCGGAAGAAAGCCGGATGCTTGCAGGTGGCTCGAAAGATACTAAGGTCGGTAATATTTTCGCTACTGTGTATGAAGAAACTCTCGACCCGGTATCTACATGGTCAAAAGCGTGTGCGACTGCAATGCCAAGTTTCCCGGAAGCAGAAAACGTGTTCCAAGCGGAAGTAATTGCACCAGAAACCGGGGCGTAAAAGGGGGTACAGGTAATGTATAAAGTAATAAGAGATTTTACTGATCTGAAAGATAAAAACCACTTTTATCAAGCGGGGAAGGACACCTTCCCCCGGGAAGGTTTAGAAGTGGATGAGGAACGACTGCGGGAGTTAGCGGGTAAGGATAATAAGCAGGGTACCCCACTTATCCAATTGGATGAAGTTAAAGATACAAAGACTGGCACCAAGAGCACTAAGTCGCCGAAGAAAAAGACTGATGCCGATAAAAAGTAGGTGAAGCGCATGTTAAGAGATTTAAAGGTATTACTCGGATTCGACCCGAACAAGCAAGAGCCAATAGATGACAAATTGAGCCTGATTATGCGCCTTGCTAGATCAAGGCTGAAATTTCTACTCGAGGACCAAGAGCCACCAGAGAGCATGGATTACATAATCATTGATGTTGCGATTACAAGATATAATCGCATTGGAAGTGAGGGTATGAAGATTCAGAACGTTGAGGGGCTAAACCAACATTTTTTTGATAGTGACTTCGATCCCTTTATGGCCGACATACAAAAGGAGTTAGACAGGAGAAGGAATAAAAATTCAAGAGGGAGGGCGCGATTCGTTTGAGATTTGATACACCGGTTTATTTTCAGCATATCCAACAAGGCGAATATAACACCACTACCGGGAACTATGATTCAGACACACTAACGGAAAACGAGAGGTACGCAAACGTGTCAGACACTGGCACTAAAACAATGAACCTTGTATACGGGGAACTCCGGCAAGGTTCTTTTGTTGTTCGGCTGCAAAATCATTACACCCAACCCTTTGACCAGATCAGGATTGGCGATAAGCGATACCGGGTGGATCATAAGCGATCCCCGCGAAACAAGCAGACATTCGTCGTTAGCGAGGTGCAATAATGGCAAAGGGAATGCTTACCGGAGTAAATGAACTTCGGACGAAGCTGAGTAAGAATACTGACTTAAGTGCAGTTAGGAAAGTTGTGGCCCAGAATGGTGCGGAGTTGCAGGGAAAAGCGCAGAGAAAAGCGCCGGTAGATACCGGGACGTTGAAACGTAGTATAGGTCTGGAGCTATCTAACGGCGGAATGACTGCAACTAGTGAGGCTGAAGCGGAATATGGACCATACCCAGAATACGGTACCCGGTTTCAAGAGGCCCAACCTTACATGAAACCGGCCTTCAATGAGCAGAAGGAAACATTCAAGCGAGATATGAAGAAATTAACGGATTGAGGTGGTTAATATCGACCCACAACAGGAATTGTTTACAGAGCTATTATTACAGTTAAAAGCATTAGAATACGGCGTATACGATGGCTACCTGCCGCCACCTGGAACGCCGTATCCTTTCATTTACCTTGGAGATAGCCAGCAGACTGATGATGCGAATAAAAGCGCAGTCTTTGGCAACGTATTCCAGACAATTCATGTCTGGCATAACAATCCCAAGCAGCGCGGAACCGTCTCGGCTATGATGCTGGAGGTCAAACAGATCTGCCGGCAATTACAGCGCACAACAAACTTCGCGTGGGATTTACGCAATGTAAATCAGCGGATTATACCTGACAAGACAACAAAAACCCCTCTACTCCACGGAGTGCTGGATGTGGAGTGGAAATTTAATTAATGATGGAGGAATTTATAATGAAAATGAATTTACAGTTATTTGCAGAAGATGATTTGAAAGGGACGGCGGTATCCGGTAAAAAGATGATTTATCTGTATCGCCTGCTGAAAGATCGATCGACGGAGAGTGCTCAGCTTGTGGCGTATGTTACTGAAAACGGGCGAAGCGTCAGCATCGATGCGGAATCAACAGCAACCAAAGACGGGTCTATTCGTACTGCGGGGGTACCGGAAATTGAAATTAGTGGCACATCAATCTTGACAAAGGGTGATACCACGATTGACAAGTTGGAAGATGCGTCATTAGCCGGCGAGGTAATCGAAATATGGGAAGTAAACCTGGAAGAGCCGGGAGCGACTACGGGGAGGTATAAAGGTATGTACTATCAGGGATACTTAACGAGTTTTGAGAAAACATCCGCATCAGATGGGTTTGTAGAAATCTCACTGACATTTGGAATCAGCGGTACGGGGAAACGCGGAGATGTGACGGTAACGGAAGCCCAGCAAGAATTAGCAGGGTATGATTATGCGGACACTACGCCGGCAACAGGAGCTTAAGAGGGTGGTTTAGCCACTCTCTTTTTTAGGAGGAAAATAAATGGTTTTAACTATAAACAGCAAGGAATACGAACTTAATTTTGGGATTGGCTTTTTGAGAGAGACGGATAAAAAATACTTCGTGGAGAAGGCCGGTATCAAATTCGGAGCATCTATGGACCTAAAAATTCCGTATCTATTGGCCGGAGATACCGTAACTCTGTCAGATGTTCTTTATGCCGCTACTCATGCTTTAAAAAGCAGACCGGCACAAAAGGATATTGACACTTATATCGATTCAGCAGAGGATATTGAAGCCCTATTTGAAGAGGTGGTTGATGAATTAAAAAAGTCGAATGCTACCAAGGCCCAGGTGGCGAGGCTGCTGACGTTCCTAAATCCGAAAGCGGAACAGAAATAAAGGAATCATCGAAAGAAACTTATGAGCGGATACAGATTGAATGTATTCGCTTTTTTGGTATTACGGATTTTGCAGAAATGGATAAAATGACGCTCCGCGAATACCGGATACGAAAAGAAGCGCACCGCCTTGACCAAGCGGATACCGAATATGATCGACACTGGAGGGCTTGGCTTAACTGGAATGTCCAAGGAACCAAAAAACATGGTAAGAAAATAATGCCTGTGTATCGAACCTTTAGTGATTTTTATGACCGTAAAAAAAATACAGACAGTGCGCCAGAGGACGAGAGAAAAAAGAAAATGAAAGAAGCAGCAAAGAAACAGAGAGAAAGGAGGGAGCAGTCTGGAAACTTATAGTGTAATGGCGGTCTTGAGCGCCACGGACAAAAACTTTACCAGTACCATGAAGGGCGCCGGTCAGACAATGGATACACTGGAAAGTTCATCAGATAATACTCGGAGCTCTATTCTCAAAATTGCCGGAACAGCCGCAGTATTTAAGGCGATAGACATCGCCACGAATGCCCTTGTCGGCTCCTTAGACGGGGCGATAAGTCGGTACGATACTATGAATAAATTTCCCCGAGTTATGGAGCAGATTGGGTTTTCTACCGATGAGTCAACTGCATCAATAGATAGATTATCTTCTGGGATCGATGGGCTGCCTACGTCGCTTGATGCGATCACCGGATCAACACAGAGTATTGCACTTTTGACCGGGGATTTGGAGATGGCGACAGAAACTTCCCTTGCGCTGAATAATGCTTTTCTGGCATCAGGATCGGCGTCAGCGGACGCAGAGCGTGGACTGACACAGTACACGCAGATGCTATCCAAGGGAACCGTCGATATGCAGTCATGGCGAACATTGCAGGAAACAATGGGTTATGCCTTGCGTGAAACTGCGGTGGCTATGGGAATAGCATCTGGAGATACGAATGAATTATATGCGGCGATACAATCAGGAGAAAAGTCCTTTGCAGATATGAACACCGCCTTGATTGAATGTTCTACCCGGACCGGCGGATTTGCGGAAGTTGCAAAGACCGCCAGCGAGGGTATCGGCACATCCATGCAGAATGTCAAAACCGCAATGGTTAAGGGTATCACTACCATCATTGAAGCTACGGATAAAATGCTTGAAGATAATGGGTTCCCCAAGTTGGCTGGGATAATTGATAATGCGAAAGTCGGGATAAATGCATCTTCTTCAGCGATTGCTTCCAGCATTGGCACTATTGGGAAAGTGGTAATGACATTGTCTCCGGCATTAAAAGTAGGGGCGACTGCCTGGGTAGCCTATGAAGCTTCGCTCGGTATTACGAAAAAAGTTGATGCTGTAAGAAAATCCATGAATGAAGCACAGAAGGTTGCGAAGGCATTAAGCTCAGTGACGAAAGTAACAACAGGGCGACAGCCGCCGGGGATAAGGCGTCTAAGGCGGCGGCATTGTCAGAATCACTAAATACAAAGGCGAAAACCGCTTCTATAGCAGCTACAAAGGCGAAGACAGCAGCTGATGATCTGGCCAGAAAAGCGGTCGAAGCGAAAGCGGCAGCCGAAAAAGCCGGAGGGCTAAATACTACTCTTAATGCACAGGCAGAAACAGCGGCCGCAGCGGCTACACAAGCTAAGGCTAATGCTGACAATTTAGCGACTGTAGCAGCCACGAAGAATGCAGAAGCGAAAAGGGCAAATACTTTAGCTTCTACCACGGCTACGGCGGCCACAATAGCAGAAGCAGAAGCGGAGGCCGTGGGTACGGCGGCTACAACAGCTAGCGGGGCGGCCGCTTCGGTAAAAACTGTTATACTTGGTGGCTTGACCAGTGGTCTTGGTTTTGCGACTACCGCTCAAACGGCTTTTAATGCCGCGATGATGGCGAATCCAGTAGGGACCGTAGCGGCGGCAATGGCCGCTTTGGTTGTTACGGCTGGATTGCTCGGCAAAGCACTCAACAAGACCGAGACTAAGTATCAGAAACTAAAGAAATCCCAAGATGATTTTGTGGAGTCAGCAGATGAAGCACTGGGAGCAGTCGAGGAAACAGTTAATGCGTTTAACGATCAGATGGATGCGGCAAAAAGTACCGCGAAGGCTAATAAAGATCTGGCCGAAGAAATAGAGCAGTTGGTCAAGGTCGAAAAGAAGAGCGCCGACCAGAAAGCGTTGCTACAATCAAGAATTGACTCGCTAAATGCCTCAATGGAAGGTCTTAACCTTGCGTATGATGAAGAAACAAACACTTTGAATACTGGAAATGAAGCTCTTAAGAGCCGAGTGGAGGCGTATAGTAAGGTTGCTGAAGCGCAAACAGCGGAAGAACAAAGGGTGGCCTTGTTGGAGGCGGTTAATGCTGCCGAGGTGGAGTTAGCCAAGGCAACTGAACGCAAGTTAGAGCTACAAAGTCAGATGCATGATGAATTAAGAAATGGTGGCGAACAATTAGCTGGTTATACCAGTGCTATTGAAGAGGCCGCGGCCAAGGAGCAGGAGGCTAAAGATTATAAGGAACAGCTTATCGCTCAACAAAAAAGTTTAGACGCAGCCGTAACCATTGGATCAGCAGCACAGGCTGCGGCCGTCAGTGAAAGTGTTTCAACACAAATTGATCTGTACAGTAGCTTATCCGAATCTGCTGAAAGCACACTTAGTCGCGTGACCGATGCTTATGGAACGATGGTGAGCGGACTGACCGGATTGAATAAAGAATTGAAACTTGACACAGAAACAACATGGAAGAAGGTTCAGGATAATCAAACAAAAGCACTGGAATATACACAAGAATTTTCCGACTTATATTCACAAGCAATAAAAGCCGGTATAAGCGAAAGCTATTTGAATGCTATCGGAGTTACCGGTCCAGAAGCCCTACCCCTGCTCCGCGGGATGATGGAGGAAGGATGGGGAACCGTTGTAGATTCCCAATCCGACTGGGAGGCAGCATATAAGGGAGTAGGCGACACCTTTGCAAACTCCTTTGAAATGGGTGACGCTGAAAGGACCGCAATAAGCGAGTATGTAACTGGTTCTGCCGGTCTTCTTGGAACAATGCAATCCTCTATAGACGGGGCTGATTGGTCCGGTACGGGAATGAGCATAGGTCAAGGAATCGCGGATAGCATAAAGGAAGGCGCTCCGTTATCAAATGAAGCGATGCAGGGCTTGGTTGAAGAGGCTAAAACAGCGGTGGCGGACGCAGACTTTGCTACTCCTGCTCAAAAGTGGGCGTCTGATATAGCGACGAACGTCACAGAGGGTAGCGCAGGCGTGAAAACGGCTATGACCGGACTCGGAACGGACGGGGCGGCAGGGTACGCGGCGGGATTTGAAAGCGGAGCAGGCGGTATCAAAACCGCAGCGTCTAGTGGCGTATTGGCCGGTATCGAAGCAGCAAGAGCGGCACAAAACTCCAACAGCCCGTCAGTTGTGTATCAGGGACTTGGAACGGATGCTATTGCCGGTTATGTATTAGGAATAACGGGTAGTCAAGGGACTTTAGGTGCAGCAATGGCGGCAGCAATGCAAGTAGCGATAAAGGCCGCAAAAACAACCATGTCAAATGGCTTACGTTCGGTGATTTCTTCTGCAGGAACATCATTCAACCTATTAGGCTCTCTCGCGAAAACCGGCATGAATGGTATGAATGTAGCTATAAAATCCGGTACGGTAACGGCAAAGGCGTCCTTTATCACCCTTGGAGCGTCTGCTAAAAGCGGCATGAATATCATGAACACAGTAATTAACACGGGAATGGCCACATCTAATCGAACAATAGTAACAAAGATGAAGGCCAATGAGAGTACTACAAAAAGCGGTATGAGCGCAATGCAGACAGCCACTAAAGCTGGAATGAGCCAAATGACTTCCGCGATTGCTGCTGGAATGGCTACTGCTAACAGCAGAGTTGCATCCGGGAACAGTAGCATGATAGCAAAAGTACGTAGCTTACAAAGCAGTTTTTACAGCGCCGGGGTAAACGCATCACAAGGTCTTGCGAATGGTATTAACGCCAGAGCCGGTGCTGCAATAGCAGCGGCGAGCAACCTTGCAAATCGTGTTACGGCAACTATGCGAAATGCGCTGCAGATACATTCACCGTCCAGGGTAACCGAGAAAATTGGTGAGTATACAGCAGAGGGCGCAGCAGAAGGTATCCTCAATAAAATCGGGTATATTCAGCGAATTAGCGATAAACTGGCTGAAGCTATGGTACCAACGACAAGCATATCCGACCGATTGGCTTACGCCGGGGATTATTCCTTTGCTTCCAGTGATGACATGCTGAATTATGTATCGAATCAGACATATACAATTTATGTAACGTCTGAAATGGATGGTCGAAAAGTGGGCTACGGAAGTGCAACATATACTCAGGAAGCGATGGAAAAACAGACACGCATTAACAGCCGTAGGGCAGGAATAAGATAGGAGGGCAAATGTATAATTTCATAGATACTACAGAGTCTCAGGACGGCATTAGTTTGCCCCCTGAGGCTCTTTCAATTAACGGAGAATATATAGAACACCAGATTGCCGGATATTGGACACTACAAGTAGAAGGCCGGGAGCTGCTGGACACAGAGATATCCGATATGCAGGTAGGAAATTCTGCCGGCAGCCGGTACCGGAGTAAGCGGGACCCGGTAAGGGCGATTACAGTGACGTATCAGTTGCAAGCAGATACCCCGGAGTCTTTCCGGGAGAAATTCAATAAGCTTAATCAAATTTTGGATCAGGAGCAAGCGACTTTAGTGTTTGCGGATGAACCAGACAAATATTTCACTGGAACAAAAAGTTCAGTAGATTCCGCACCGCCCGGACGGTTGAATGTGGTGAGTCAGTTTACCATCTACTGTACTGATCCATACAAGTATTCTACTATCGAGAGAACAGCGAAAAATAGCGGTGCAACTATTACGATGATCAATAATGGCACTAAGGCAACACCAATCAACGTGTTTGCCACGTTCAAGTCCGACAACGGGTATCTGGGTCTTACTTTAGATGATCGGTTTTATCAGGTCGGAAAGCCCGAGGAAGTGGACGGGGTAAAGTTTGAGACGACCGATCTTTTGTTCGATGACCATTTTACACAGGATAGAGAGTGGTTGTTAAATCAGGGTGTTACCCCACCGGTTACAGCGGTTAGGGATCAGGTCGGTAACGTTCGATATGCCGTAGAAGTTCCAGGTGAAGGAGTTCTTGGCGAAGGATACGTTACGCCGAGCGGATATGGTAGCGGCGATAGTTGGCATGGCCCCGCGCTAACCAAGATTGTACCGGCGGATAAAAACGGACAGTACCCGACGAATTGGTACTCTTGCTACCGGTTTGACTTCAATACTGATGGTGCGGCAACTGCTGAAAAAGGCAAACAGGCCGGGCACCACAGCGTTACTTATTCGGATCAAAACGACAACATTATTTGCAGTGTGGTATTCGAAGATAATAACTACTCCCTAGAACGTTCCGACATGGTAATTTACATCGGCAACAAACGAATATGGGACACTAAAAATACTACAAGCTTTTACATCCGCGGACATGAGGGGCGGCCCGGTGGTGCTGCGATTGTGTGCGTTGAAAAAATCGGATCGCAGGTAAGCATTAAATTTAGTTTTGCCGGTATTAACAAAACCTTTTTCGTCGATGACGCGAGCGCACAACTACAGAAGGTAACATATTACAGCGCGCAGTATAAAACGTATCCACCCATTCGAAACAATCTTTTGCGGGCTATTCAGGTTCGTAAACATAACGTAGACAACTACAAGGATATTCCAAACTATTTCATGGATAGAGACACCTTGGAGTTGTACGGTAGCAATAATGAGCTGTATATAAACGGCATAAAAGACTGGGATCAGGTTGACATCGGCAGTCAGCCGCTGCTATTGCCGCCGGGAACGCATACATTAGGTCTTGCAGTATCGGAGTTTGCAGACCTGCCGGACGTAGAAATAAAATGGAAAGAGAGGTATTTATAATGCAATGGTTTATAATCGGACGCGATATGCACGTATTATGTAATCCGTCTACAGATACGCCAGACAGTCTGCCGATTGACGACAGCGGCAGCAATCTGGGGCAGGAGATTGTAATTACAAACAATGTAGCGACCGGGCTTTATGATTTTACAACAGACCCGGATCACCCTGATTCTGTCCATATCACCGAGGGTAATTATGTTGCCTTTAAGGATAAATACGGTAAAGATCGATTGTACACGATCATGACGATCGAAGGTGATGCGGAGTGGACCGTACACTGTGAAGACGTGGGTCTGGATTTGATCAACGAGGACACCAGCGCGTGGGATATTCCGGCGGAGTCGATAGCAAAAACTTTGAGCAGGGTATTATATGATACTGGCTGGGAAATCGGTATAAACGAAATCCCGGATCGGAGCAGGGCCACAAAGTACGAAGGTATCACAGACAGCCAATTGGCCCGCGTTGGAATGATCTGTAACACCTTTGAGTGCGAAGCTGACTTTGAAATAGAGATGCAAGGGTCGAAGGTGGTTAAACAGGTTGTAAATATATACAAAACCCTTGGCGAAGATATGACGCAGCAGAGGTTTATCGATGACATTAACCTAATCGCACTCAGGTACAGCGGGTCTATCGAAGATTTATGTACCTGCTTACGTTGCTACGGGAAAGAAAAAGAAGACGGAACCCCGACAACGATAGCGAATATCATCTATGATGATGGTCGCTATTACTCGGCGAAAGGGGATACTAGGATATACGACCGAGAGGCACGGGATAAATGGTCACGGTTCCGGGCGTACTACTACGACGGAGATACTTCCGGTGGTGGCTACATCAATGGGACATTTGAGTACGATACCGATTCGGCGCAGGAATTGTTTAACCGCGGGTTAGCAAATCTGAAAAGCCGAAATGAAAAGAAGGTAGCTTACGAGGCTACATTGTACGATCTGCAGGCTGATATTGGCGATACGGTACAGATCGCAGACAACCGGCATCAGGAAAAGATATACCTTTCCGCCCGGGTGCAATCAGTGCGGAACCATTATACGGTCCAGGGCGAGGATACCGGCGTGCTGGCGAACTATACCCTGATGGAATCCAAACCCGCCAAGACTGTCGAAGAAATGATGGCAGAGCTGAAAAATAAGATTGTGGATATTAAGGGCGCCGAAGTAACCTATCAGATCGGAGAATCCGGCACTAACGCACCGGCGGGGGAATGGCTGGCA
>Ga0153972_1000162_pt1 | contig 19347 bp, 15 predicted proteins | sample TSGA056MetaG_FD_104732 | JGI IMG/M metagenome (GOLD analysis project Ga0153972, IMG submission 104732) | Attine ant fungus gardens microbial communities from Georgia, USA - TSGA056 MetaG | ecosystem: Host-associated > Fungi > Mycelium > Unclassified | place: USA: Georgia, George L Smith State...
ACAGTGCCAAAGGTTCGTGTTGGATATATGCACGAAATCTGCCAGCACTGCGACAACCCTCCGTGCATGGAATCCTGCAACAACAACGCAATATACAAAAGAGAAGACGGCATAGTAATCATCGACCCGGAAAAATGCAGAGGCTCCCGCACCTGCATGGACGCTTGCCCTTATGGAGTTATCTACTACAACTCAACCTTCAATATCGCACAGAAGTGCACATTCTGCGCCCATCTGCTCGACAACGGCTGGGATGAGCCACGTTGCGTACACGCTTGCCCGACGGCAGCGCTGTCATTCGGCGAGGAGTCCGACCTTCAGGAGCTGATTGCGGAAGCAGAGCAGCTTCATCCCGAGCTCGGAACAGGTCCTAATGTATATTATATAGCGCTTCCAAACAAAAAGTTCATCGCAGGCGAAGTGTATAACGACGCAGATGATGAATGCCTGATTGGTGCAACTATCACACTATTTGACGCAAACGGCAAAGAAGTTGCGACCCAGAAGAGCGACGAGTTCGGCGACTTCTGGTTTGAGCGTCAGGAACCTGGACAGTATTCTGTCAAGATAGAGATGGCTGGTTACGCTTCAAAGTCAATCGAAAACATTGACGCTACTGAAGACATCAACATCGGCGCAATCGAGCTTCTAAAGGCATAAAGCCTTTAGAAGCGGCATTCCGACTTTTAAAAAAACGAAATGGAGGCAAATCATGTCAGAGGAAAAGATTTTAACTAACTGTGCTATCGGCGGCGCCGTATTTGTACATGTTAAGGACGATAGAATTACAAAAGTCCGTCCAATAGTATTTGACGAGACAGACGCACCGGGATGGACGATTGAGGCTAAGGGCAAGAGCTTCACACCTCCCCGTCAGACCTCTCTGGGAACATATGTTGTTACTCAGAAGTCCCGTATTTATTCTGAGAACAGAATTAAGTACCCACTAAAGCGTATTGACTTTGACCCAAACGGTGAGCGCAATCAGCAGAACCGTGGTAAAAGTGCCCACGTTCGCATCTCTTGGGATGAAGCATTTGACCTGATAGAGTCCGAAATCAGGAGAATCCACGCTACATACGGTAAGGCTGCAATAACTGGCTGTACAAGCTCCCATGCTGATTTCGGTCTTCTCCAGTACAAGATGGGACCATTCGGCCGCTTCTGGAATATGCTTGGTTACACCCAGCTATGTGACAACCCTGACTCATGGGAAGGCTGGCACTGGGGTGCTACCCACGCTTGGGGCTACTACTGGAAGCTCGGTATAAGCGACAACTTCGATATGCTTGAAGAGGCAATGCAACATTCAGAGCTTCTTGTTATGTGGGGTGTTGACCCGAATACCTCTGCCGGCGGCTACAACGGTCAGGACGGCTGTCTATGGCGTCTATGGTGCAAAGAGCTTGGTATGAAGATGGTATTCATCGATCCGTGGTGCAACTACACAGCTGCAACATGGGGTGACAAGTGGCTTGCTCCTTACCCTGCAACCGATGGTGCAATGGCCGAAGCTATTGCATATGTTTGGATCACAGAAGACACCTATGACCATCGGTTTATTGAGAACAAGACCATAGGTTTTGAGCAGTTCAAGAAGCACATCCTCGGCGAGGAGGAGGGAGGCTGCCCCCGTACTCCGGAGTGGGCAGAGAAGAATTGCGGCGTTGCAGCCCGTGATATCTATGCGCTTGCTCGTGAGTGGGCTTCTAAGAAGACCATGCTCTGCACCGGCTCTATCTATGGCGTATCAGGCGCTTGCCGCCAGCCATACGCTACAGAGTGGGCACGTCTGATGGTGTTCCTCCTCTCTATGAGAGGTCTGGGCGCTGACGGCTGCAACACATGGGGCGGCGCTTCAATGGCACCTCCTATGGATATGGACTTCCGCTTCTTCGGTTACTCCGACAACGGTTGGGATACCTTCGGTATCGTTGCAAACGAGACCGCAAAGAACACTGTTAAGCAGAAAACATATCGCATCCTGCTTCCAGAGTGCGTAATGAACGAGAAAACAGAGTGGATCGGCGAGGGCTTCTGCGGCAACAGCCTGGAGCAGCAGCTAACCCGCAATGTTTGCCCACTTCCAAAGGAAGAGGGCGGCGCACCTATTAAAATGATTTATCGTCAGGGCGGATCATTCATTTCCACAATGACAGATACAAACCGCTGGCCAAGAATGTTCCAGCATGAAAACCTTGAATTTTGCGTTACTGCTGATATTCACTGGTCCAGTGAAACAAAGTTCTATGACCTTATCCTTCCGATCTGCTCAGGCTTTGAGAAGGAAGATATCTGCGAGCTGGGCGCCCCCGGCGGCTATGGCGCAAACGATATGGGCGCTAACTTCCGTGTAATGGTTTACATGAAGCAGTGCATCAAGCCGCTTTGGGAATCCAAGAGCGACTATGATATCTATTGCGAGCTTTCAAAGCGTTTGGGCTTCTATGACAAGTTCACAGAGGGCAACACGATTGAAGACTGGATCAAGAAGATTTTCTACAAATCCTCTCTGCATGAGCGCATCTCCTATGAGGAATTTAAGGAGAAGGGCTACTATGTTGTTCCGCCACCCAAGCCTGACTTCAAGCGTGCAGTATCCAACAAGTGGTATTATGAGGATCGCGAGTGCGATGTTCCTGACCATAACAACCCGCTAAAGGGCACAGCGCGTGCAAAAGAGATGGGCACTCCAAGCGGTAAGATTGAATTCGTTTCAACCTTCCTTGCAGAGCATTTCCCGGATGATGATGAGCGTCCTGTTATGGGTCAGTATCTCCCACCATGGGAAGGTTACGGTGCACCAACAGAGGAAAAATATCCACTTGTTATGATGACACCTCATATGCGTTTTTCATACCACACCCATTTTGACAACAAGTCACCATGGATGGATGAAATTCCTCAGCATCGTGCAATGAAGGACGGTTACGCATATTGGATTATCCGTATGCATCCGGAGGATGCAAAGGCCCGTGGCCTTAACCACGGCGAACTGGTAAAAACTTATAATGATCGTGGCGCTGTTCTCACAGTGGTTCATATTACAGAGCGCATGAAGCCGGGCGTAGTTATGTCTTACCAGGCAGGCGCAAAGTATGACCCGCTGGAGCCTGGCAAGGTCGGTAGTATCGACCGTGGCGGCTGCATGAACCTGTTGGCGCCAAGCCGCATGGTTTCTAAGAACGCTCCGGGCATGGTTTCCAACTCGATCAGCGTTGAAATTGAAAGATGGGAGGGCTGATTTGATGGATAAGAAATATGGAATCGTTATAGACGTTTATAAATGCACAGGCTGCTATGCGTGCTTCCTGGCCTGCAAGGATGAAAACTGTGGTGAGGAGCACCCCGGTTACACCGCAGCTCAGCCAATGACAGGTCAGTTCTGGATTAATATTAATGCAATTGAGCGTGGCACTTTCCCCAAGGTTAAGCTTAGCCATATTCCAAAAATGTGCGGACATTGCGACAATCCAAGCTGCACAATGCAGGCTGAAAATGACGCCGTTTACAAAAGAGATGACGGCATCGTTATCATCGATCCTGAGAAGGCAGTTGGACAGAAGCAAATCGTTAACACCTGTCCACATCGTGTTATCTTCTGGAACGAAGCGCTACAGCTTCCGCAGAAATGTGATATGTGCGCACACTTCCTTGACCAGGGCTTTGAAAAGCCACGCTGCGTAGAGCTTTGCCCCACAGGCGCATTGCTATTCGGGGATCTCAACGATCCTGAAAGCGAAATTTCCAAGGTTGTTGCAGAGCAGAAACCTTATTCCTCACATCCGGAGTTCGGTCTAAACGAGAACGTTCGTTATCTGAACATTCCAAAGAATTTTGTCACCGGCACATTGGTTTACAAGGATACCGACCAGTGCGCCAGGGACATCACAGTTACCCTAAAGGGCGACGGTGTAGAGCGCACCGATATTACAAACCCATTCGGTGATTTCTGGTTCGACGATTTGGACGGCAAAAAGGACTTTACCGTAGAGATTAAGGCAGAGGGCTACAAGACCATCACTCAGAAGGTTCGTACCCTTACCGATATCAATATGGATTTGATCTATCTAGAGAAATAAGGCGTAATCATCATATACCAAAGAATGCTGAGAGGCGCCAGAATCCCTGGCTCCTCTCACGTTTTTCAATAGTTTTGATGACTCTTTTTCTCAATCGCACAAATTAACTGATTGATTTTCAGGCTTTTTGTGGTATACTATTCGTTAGACGAATATATACATTTAATTCTTAAATATTAAGGAGAAGTCATATGGACTCAATGACATATTATGCATCTCAAAGCCCATTCACCGATCCGTGCGAGTATGAAGAGCTGTTCTCTGTAGTTCCGGATACTGCTCAGGAGATGTGCAAGCTTATTCAGACCTTCTGCTTAGATCATCAGGAGCGTTTCAAATATCCAATCGTAAACGAGCGCCTTTTGGAGACTAACCTTCGCTATGTAAGCGATGTTCTTAAATGGACTGTTGCTTTGGATAGCCGTGCACTGAACGAGGAACGTGCAATAGATGCACATTTCCTTGCCTCATCAAGCATTTTCTCGGCTCTGCTTTGCTCAATGCTTCGCTTTAAGGGCATTCCTGCCCGCAAGCGTGTTGGCTTTGCAACATATTTCCCAAATACAAAGCATGGCGCTTACCGCAGTCATGAGGTTGTAGAATATTGGGATGCTGCTGGAAAGACCTGGCGTCTTGCAGATGCAAGCCTTGATGAGGTTGCAACTAATCTAAACGAAATCACCTTCGACATCTGCGATGTGCCCAGAGATAAGTTTATCTCCGCCGGTGCAGCTTGGCAGATGGCCAGAGAGGGCAAGGTTGACGCTGAGCTATTCAGAGATGAAGAGACAAAGGGGTATACAATTCTTCGTTCAAACCTAATCCATGACCTGGGCGCAATTAATAAACGTGAGGTTCTAAACTGGGATCATTACGGTTGGGCACTTTGGAAAGGCGAAGCTTTTGGCGATGCGGTTATGGCAAGTCTAGACCGTCTGGCAGAGCTTCTTCAGAAGGAAGACGCTCTTGACGAGCTACAGGCTATGTACAACACCGAAGAAGGACTTCAGGTGCCAAACATTGTAGTCTGTGATAACCCTGATCTTCCAGTCTTCAAATCTGCAGTCGAGCGTTATATTTCCTGCGCACATTAAACGCAAAATCACAATCACTATATTCTTAGTATAAACAAAAGCTTAGATTGAGAGGATAAGCAGACGAAACTCCGTTGGATTTTTTTCCAGAGGAGCTTTGGCAGCTTATTTCCTCTCATTCTAAAGCTTTGATCAATTAATGGAGAAACAAAAAACGTTACATTATGGGAGAATACAAATGCCAAATACATGGGAAGAACTGAACCAAAAAACAATTGATTTGTTTCAAGAAGGCAAATATGACGAAGCTCTGGACGCTGCCGAAGAAGCGGTAACGTTTGCTCGCTCATCGCCAAACCAGCAGAATCTGGCTTTGGCGCTTAACAACTATGGCGAGATGTGCCAGGCGCTTGGCGACTATGAAAATGCTGAGGCATCTATGGTTGAATCAGTTGAAATTTCCAGAAATGTATTTGGTATGGAGCATTCTGAAACTGCTACTGCACTATATGGTCTTGCAATGATGTATACAGACCTAAAGCGTTACGACCAGGCGGAGGAACTTTTCCGTCAGGAAATCGAAGTGCGGGAGAAAGCGCTGCCGGACGATCTTACGGGAATGATGCAAAGCCTGCTCGGCTTGGCAGAAAGCGTTCAGGGGCAGGGCAGAAATTCGGAAGGCCGCAGCTATCTTGAGCAGGCGGCATCAATAATTGAGAAAACATCTGGGGAAGAGGATCCTAACCTTGGCCCCATTCTTATAAGTATAGCTGAAAACTATCAAAACGAAAATCAGCTCGACGAAGCCAACAAAACCTTGCGGCGTGCGCTAAAAATTTATGAAAACACTATCGGGGCCGACCACCCTGCCTTTGCCGACGCCCTTAGCAGACTGGCGGAAAACTATATGTCAAGCGGCATATATCAGGCGGCGGAGCCTCTTATGGAGCAGGCAATCCAGATTATGAAGGCCAGCCTTGAAAAAGATGACCCCGAAACTGCACGTAAAACCGAAAAGCTCGCAGCCCTCTACCAGACAACCGGCAAGCCCGAAAAGGCAGAGCCCTGTCTGAAGGAAGCAATCGAAATCTATACAAAGGCTTTTGGCGTTGAACATCCTGCCACCGCCCAAGTGCAAAACAGCCTTGGAGAATACTATCTTTCACTTGGCAAGCATGACGAAGCAAAGGAGCTTTTTGAGGTTTCCCTGAAATCAAGAGAGGCAACCTATGGGACAGATCACCCTGCTGTGGCGCAGTCCTACAACAATCTTGGTGTGCTATATGGCAACAGCAAAAGGCTTGAAGAATCTGTAAAAATGCATGAAAAGGCTCTGAAGATTCGCAAGGAGCATTTTGGGGCAAAGCACATTGTTGTTACGCAAAGCCTTGAAAATCTCGCTGCCGCCTATCAGGCGCTTGGAAAGCTCCCCGAGACGGAGGAACTGCTTCGTGAAGCAGCATCAGTCTGGGAGGAGAATGTCGGCAAGGATCATCCTTCAACAGCGGAGACATATTTCAACCTTGGAACCATTCTGTTCGAACGTGAGAAGTATGCTGATGCCGAAGAAATGATTCAGCGTTCAAGAAAAATTTTGGTTGACAAATACGGCAGAGACAACAAAAACCTTGCCACAGTATACAAGGCATTAACCATTATTTATGAACGCCTCGGAAAAGTGCCGGAGTCAAAGGAATATGCAGCTCGCTATGTCAACCTGCATAGAAAAGAAATGGCAGAGAAGGAGAAGAACGGGAATCTGCCCTCCTGACCGGCTGCCAAATGATTTCATACACATTGATTCAGACAAAGCGGAAAACAATATCAATTCGCATTATGAAAGATGCAGTAGTTGAAATTCGTGCGCCTCTGAAAATTTCTAAAAAACAAATAGATGAAATAATCACATCTAAGCTTTCCTGGATAGAGAGTAATCAGAAGAGAGCTCTAAAGGCTTTGGAGGGTAAGAAGTCCTTTGCGCCAAGCTTTGGAGACTTCGTTCTGTTTAGGGGTGTGCAGACCAGAATAGTTAAAAGCCAAAACCGAATCCCCGGATTCGAGGAGGGCAACCTTTACCTACCCGATGGATTATCTCCCGAAGCTATCAGGCTTGCTGCAATTGATGCCTATAAAAAAGCTGCAAAACTTCTTTTTGCAAGGAAAGTCGAGGCATACTCAAAGATAATTGGTGTAAAGCCAGCTGCTGTTAAAGTAAACAGCGCCAAAACACGGTGGGGAAGCTGCAGCGGAAAAAACAGCATTAATTTCTCGTGGAGACTCGTAATGGCGGAAGATGATGTAATAGATTACGTCGTGATACATGAGCTGGCACATATTATTCATCATAACCACTCACCGTCATTTTGGTTTCTTGTTCAAAGCGTTATGCCCGACTATGCTGCAAAACGTGAGAAGCTGAACCATCTTCAGCAAAGAATTGAGAGAGAAAACTGGGACTAATAGTAAAACCACGGTCAGCATTAGCTGACCGTGGTTTTATTCAATTTTTTCAGTTATGAACTGTATGGAATGGATATGATGTAATCATATCGCCCATGTTAGGCGCTGTAATCGAAATAACTACGTCGCTGATAAACAGCACCAGCAAAATCACACAAAGTTGGTTTTTAGTTTTTTTGTCAACGGCAGTTAAAGCGGAGTTAAACCAAGGCGATATGCTCCCAACTCCAAAACAGCCTGCAACACCAAAAACAACTAGATTTTGAAGACAAATACGACCTTGAACGTTCATAAAGTTCTCACTATAATCCCACCATGTGGTATCGAACTTGAGCTCAAGAAAATAGGAAGTCCAATACTCAAGGCTGCCTGCAAGTATTGCAGCAAAAAGAAAAACCAAAACGGGTCTGTTAGCGAATCTTTTCAACGCAAGAGTCATCAGTACCCCGCCAAAACCGTAAATAGGTAGCCAAGGTCCATGAAAAAAACCACGATTTACAAAGCTGCCAGAGAGAAAACTAAAATAAATAACCTCGCATATCCAGCCGGCAAAGGCGAACACAAAAAACAGTATAACAATCGTCACTAAGTCGTATCGTGTCTCACGCACCGCCTGACGTCTGGAAAGTGATTTTGAAGATGTACCTTGCATTGTTTCGGTTACTGTCTGCATAATTGATCTTTGCATTTTTTGCGCTCCTTTCTTTTTGTGAATAGGCGATATCTTGATTATATATCGTTCGACATTATTCTACCATATACTACATAAAAAGAGAAGACAAAAACAATTTGAAACTGATCAAAAATCGCGTAACATTTTTGACTGGCAAAATATTGGCTGACAATTTACAGAAGATATATGTTAACTCCTGTTCAGAAAATTTGGTGAAAAATATAATTTTTTCTAAATAAACCTATAGAAATATATTGAAATATACTAAATAATAATATATAATATGCCATGCATTGTTATTCAAGCAATTCTTTTAATATGATTGAATAACACAATATTGAAGGAGGAAATTAAATGAAAATCCGTAAAATACTGTCTATGGCAATTGCTTTGACACTGGTTCTTGCACTTTCACTCTCGCTTGCTGCGTGCGGCAGCTCTAAGGATAATGGCGGTGATACAAATGGAGCATCATACACAATCGGCTATAATACTTGGGGCTCAGGAACAGCTACATTCGATGTCATGGCCGACTACATCGCAAACGCACTTGAAACCCTGGGGTCAACCGGCAACCGTGTTAGTGATGAGCATAACGCTGATACAGAGCTTGCAAATGCACAGAACTTCATCTCTGCTGGTGTAGACGGCGTTGCATTCCAGTGTTCCGCTGACCCTGTTCTTCTGCAGGCTGCCGCAAAGTTTGCAGAGTCCAAGACTCCTTTCGTGCTTGACATCTTCGTCGGCGACGATGCAGACCGTGAGGAAGTTACAAAAAATAATGAATACTATGCCGGCTCCGTTAGTGCAGACCTTTGGCTTGACGGTTATTTGATGGGTCAAGCGGCAGCTGCGGATGGTAACAAAAAGGCTGTTCTAGTTGGCGGTAATGTCGGTGATAACCACTTCGAGCAGAGAATTGCAGGTTTCACACAGTCCTTTGTAACTGAAGGCGGCGGTGTGATCCTTGATGCTGCACGTTGCACAAGCCCGGCTGAAAGTGTTGAAAAGTCCAACGCAGTATTTTCTGCAAACAGAGACGCTGACTGCGCTTATGCAATGGTCGGCGACTATGTTCCGGGCGTTATTAAGGCTATCGAAGACCTAGGTCTTGAGGGCGTGCAGACCTATGCCTCTAACGCAGGTGAAGACGCTATCCCTTATATTCGTGATGGCAGAGTATCTGCCGGCGGCGGCGGAAATGACCTTCCCGCACCTATCGCAATCGCTCTTCTTATCAACTATATCGATGGACATCCGATTAAGAATGAAAATGGTCTGGCTCCTAATCTAATAGTTAAGCCCTTTACAGTTACAATTGATAACGTTGACGACTTTGTCGCAATGCTTTACACCGATGGTGTTAACCCAATCGCTGATGATGTTCTTCAGTCTCTTCTATGGAGATACAACCCTGATGTTACCTATCAGGATTATCTTGATGTGATTGATAGTCTTACCATTGAGGGTATGATGGCAGCTCACAACAAATAAGCTAGCATTTAAGTTACGGAAACCAGCCTGCCGCTTTGTGGGCGGCAGGCTGGATTTTAAAAGGGGTGACACTATCATATGCAAAAGAATTTGACGGCAGGCAAGGGAGAAAAACAAACCAACCCTGTTTTGTTTTTTCTCCTTTTTATCGCTGTTTTGGCATTCGTTGCGGTTATTATAAACATCTTGACTGGCGGCGTGTTTTTAGAAAGTAAAAATGTTCAGGCAATACTTTCTGCCGCTATTTATCCATCCTTCATAGCGTGGGGACTGTGTTTCCTACAGGCTTGCGGATATACTGATCTTTCAATTGGCGGCGTTGTGGTTCTTAGCTCCTTCGCTGCCTGCGCCTTCGGGAATATGTTCGGATATCCGGGCCTGATTCTTGGAGGCGTTATTACAGGGACAGTATTAATTTTTATTAATTTTAATATTTTTGCGTTTGCAAAAATTCCGTCTTGGATTGCCAGTATTAGTCTTGCAATGATTTATGAGGCGATATCAGTTTTCATGCGAGCAAATAAGACCTTTAGACCTCATGTCGACGTGGAACTTGATCATAGCCTTAGAGCAATCGGCCAGTTCCCGATAAATCTTGTGGTTCTTGCTATTGGCTTTGTTATTGTTTACTTACTATACAATAGAACAAGCATAGGGCAAAACATTGTGGCTGTCGGAGGCAATAAGAATGTTGCAAAAAGCCTTGGTGTTAATGTGACGAAAACCCTTTTGCTTGTTGGACTGATATGCGGTGTCCTAATCGGAGTCGCCTCGGTTCTGCAAGAAATTTTTGTTGCAAAAACTGCAGCAATGGCTGGGCTTACAAGCATACAAATGGTATTTAAGCCCTTGGCAATTGCACTTTTGGCACAAATTATCCAAAGATGGATTAACATTATTATCGCAGTACCCTTCTGCTCCCTTATAATTTATGGAGTATTTAATGCAATGGCTTTCTTCGGAATTCCTTCGGGAACTCTGCAGGATGTTTTGCTGTGCGTATTCCTGCTTGCTTTTGGCATGGTTGGGCAAAGAGGAGTTAAGGGGGTTGTGAAATGAGCGGGAATATTCTTGAAATACGTGGACTTGACAAACACTTTGGGCCAACGTATGCAAATCAACATATCGACTTTACACTTAAAAAGGGAGAGATTCGTGGCCTAATCGGTGAAAACGGATCGGGCAAGTCCACCCTTATCTCGCAGATTGCCGGTATGAATATCCCCGACAGCGGCGAAATGCTTGTTGACGGCGAGGCATATAGCCCCAAGACCCCAAAAGATGCAAATGACCGCAAAATCTCAATGGTTCTGCAGGAGCTTGGAGTTATAGGAAACCTTAACGCCGGCGCAAATATCTTTCTTGGCAGAATGGATAGGTTTAAGAAGTTTGGCTTAGTCAGCATTAAGGCTTGTAATCAAGCGGCTTTAGATGAATTTGAGAAATGGGATTTGCCGGCTCCGCCGCTTAACAAGCTTACAGGTTCCATGATGATTGAGTCTCGAAAGTTGATAGAGCTTGTTAGGGCTCTTGCAATTGAGCCGGATGTTCTGTTACTTGACGAAATTACGCAGTCTCTGTCCCTAAACAACCGCGAAAGGCTGTATAAGATCATCAATCGTCTTAAGGATGCGGGAAAATCTGTAATAGTCATGACCCATGATGTTGAAGAAATGATTAAAATTACCGACTCGATCACCGTCCTTCGTGATGGCGCCGTCGTTGGTGAGGTTAGGTCAGCAAACACTACGCCTGACGAAATAAAGAGCATGATGGTTGGACGCACCGTTAGCGGTGAGTACTACAGAACAGATCATGTTGCAGATTTCGACGAGGAGGTAGTTCTCAGCGTCAAGGATCTCAATGTCAGTGGTGAGCTTGAGGACATTTCCTTTGATGTCCATGGCGGAGAAATTCTTGGTTTCTGTGGTCTTTCTGACTCAGGAATTCACGATGTTGCCAAGGCTGTCTTTGGCCTTTCAAAGATAACAAGCGGTACAATTCACCTCAACACAAGGAATATTGACATTTTAAGTCCCACACATGCACTTAAAAACCATGTTGGTTATGTCCCAAAGGACAGGGATAATGAGGCTTTGATGATAACATCCTCGGTCCGCGAGAATATGACAATGCCTTCAATGACGGAGCTAAGCCGTGTCGGCTTTATTTCTCCTGCCAGCATGAATAATCTAGCGACAGAAATGGTTGAAAAACTATCAGTCAAGTGCGAAGATATTTTCCAGCCTGTCAATGCACTATCAGGAGGAAATAAGCAGAAAATAAATCTAGGCCGCTGGCTTGCAAAGGATTTGGATTTGCTTATTCTTGATTGCCCGACAAGAGGCGTTGATGTCGGCGTAAAAGCATATATCTATCAGCTGATGAAGGAAGCGAAGAAGGAAAAAATCGCAACAATCCTCGTTTCCGATGAGCTTACTGAGGTGCTTGGAATGTCAGATAGGCTTATGGTTATGAAGGATGGCAAGATTACAAAAATAATCCGCCGTGATGAGGACTTCACGGAGAACGCAGTAATTGGGGTGATGATATGAAGAAAAAATCTAGGATTACTCTATACGACCTCATTCCATTCATTGCCTTCCTCGCTATTTTTTTGGTGTTCACATTTTTGAGCTACAAGCCGGGAAAAGGCTTCTTGATGCTTAGGCCGGCAAACCTTTACACCATTGTTGAGCAGACTATGCAGGTTATCCTTGTTGCAAGCGGTACGATATTTGTTGTGGCGCAGGGCGGCATTGACCTTTCCGTTGGCGTAAACCTTGCGCTAAGCGGCGTTATAGGCACATGGGCTTCTGTAACAACCGGTATCCCTTGGCTTCTGATTCCCGTAACACTTTCGGTCGGACTGGTTGTTGGTATTATCAATGGCATTATCGTTGGTAAGTTCAAGGTTTCCTCATTCATGGTAACCTTAGCAATGATGATTGGTATACGCGGACTTGTCAACTTCATACAGGCAAAAATTCTTGCCCAAAGGCTTGATAATGCTTTCCAAGCCCTTATGAACTCAACTCCTGTTAAAATAGGTATGTTCATTGTCGTTGTCGCTATAATGTGTTATGTTTTCGAATTTACGAAAGTAGGACGCTATAGCAGGGCTATAGGCGAAAACGAAACAACTGCAAAGTCTATAGGAATTCCTGTCGTCAAGATGAAGATTATAGCGTTTGCACTGTCGGGGCTTCTGGCAGGTGTTGGATCTATTGTATCTCTTGTTACAATTGGCTCAACAAGCCAGCAAATGGGTGTTTTCTTCGAAATGAGAGTTGCGATGGGCATCTTCCTAGGAGGCGTTCTTGTCACCGGAGGATCGTCAGCAAAGTTTTATAAAATTTTGCTCGGCTCATTCTCAATCCAAATCATTGTCAATGGACTTGCACTAATCGGTAAGTCGGATAGCTATATTTCCCAGTCCGTTCAAGGCATTCTGCTGCTACTGATACTGGTTATTTCAGCACTATCTGCCAACAAACGCACAAAGCTAAGAAAGACGCCGGCCGACGCACTGCCAGCCGAGGGCGGCAACGCACCGGAAGATAAAGAAACCTCAGAATAGAAATAAAAAATAATCCGAACCCATGGTTCGGATTATTTTTTCAGCTATCGCTTGATGTCTTCCTGCGCCGATTGCGGCGGCGTGTGGCAGATTTTTGTTTATAGTATTCCTTTAGCTTAGGTGTGGTTTCGTAGATTATTCGGTTTGCTGTCCAAGTCTCATTTTCGGTTTGCTTTAATTTAAGCCTTACAAGAAATGAACCATGATTCTCGCAAAAAAGCATAGACATATATCTTTTGTCGCCCTGTGAAATCCATCGTGAGGCTTTCATCTTTTTGCCGCAGATTGGACAGGATGGTGTGGGAATCTCACTGTCCGTGAATATATCATTTTTTGTGGCAAAGCCCTTAAAGGTTGTGTGAGAAATTGCGGCAGGCGTTGCGGCGTCGCCCTCAGATGCTGTCTTTTCCTCTATGGGCAAATCGTGAATATCGGCGTTGTATTGCTCAAGCCCCTTGACAAGATCCATCTTTGAAGCTACAAGTGCCGTATTGTAGGCATCGCCCAAAGCGTCGTGCGCAACTCTGGTCTGCTCAATTCCGAAATACTCCATCGCTGTCGAAAGCGCCTTTTGATTCTTGTTTCCGCCGGTCTGCTGGTTGAAGATTAGCTGCAAATTGACCCAAGAGTCAATCCATCCCCATTCAAGGTCATGAATGATAATATTCTGCTCCATAATGCCCTTGTCATCATATCCCCAAGTCAGAAACGTGCAGCCATCTCCGCACCAGGTGCGAAACTGTATCATAGCTTCATGGAACGAAATTCCCTTGTTAAGCCTTTCGGTGTCAAATCCCGTAAGTTTTTTGACCTTGTAATGCATCTTCCTGAAATATTGAGGGCGAATATCAATTTGAAACTCTTCACCCGGTTTCATGTCTTCGGTTAGTTTAACGGCGCCGATTTGGATAATCTCGCCCCGAAGATGTATAGGAAGCTTATTGAAAATTGAGGATTTGGCGCTCATCGCTTGATTCCACTCCATATCCATAACAATATAGCTCATTCGTATCACCACTTTCAAAATACAATCATAAGTATAACACAAGAAGATATTACATAACAACAGTTTTTTATTGAAGACTACTTTTGTATGTGGTATACTGGAAAAGCGATAGAATTTTGTTTTTGTGAGGTGTCCAATGAATATAGTTGTACTGTGCGGTGGACTTTCTATCGAAAGAGATGTGTCGCTATCTAGTGGCTCATGCGTTGCAAAGGCGCTTAAAGACAAGGGTCATAATGTGCTTCTGCTGGATTTGTTCTTGGGCTACGAGAACCATTTTGAAAATGCCCTTGATGTTATCAAATCAAAAGGCAGCCTTACAAAATACAGCGTGGGCGAAGAGATGCCGAACCTCGAAAACATTAAGGCAATGCGCATAGACACTGGCCGTATCGGGCCAAATGTTCTTGAGCTCTGCAAAGCCGCAGACATTGTCTTTCTCGCACTTCATGGCGAAGAAGGTGAAAACGGCAAGGTTCAGGCGATGCTCGATATTCACGGCATAAAGTACACTGGCAGCGGCTATCTTGGCAGCGCTCTGGCAATGAACAAATCCCTTAGCAAAACACTCTTCCGCAAAAACGGGATATTAACTCCAGAAGGAATGACCGTTTCAAAGGCCGACAGAGTATACGGAAACGTCGGGTTTCCATGCGTTGTAAAGCCATGCAGCGGCGGCTCAAGCGTAGGAACGGCAATTGTTAATGATGAGGGGGAATATCTTGCTTCGCTAGAAGAGGCCTTCAGGTTTGAAGAAAAGGTAATTGTTGAAACCTACATAAAGGGCAGGGAGCTGACAGTTGGCGTTATCGACGGGGAGCCGATGCCGGTTATCGAAATTATACCCAAAAGCGGATTTTATGATTATAAAAATAAGTATCAAATTGGAGCAACTATCGAGATTTGCCCGGCCCCAATTCCCCCTGAAGTGACCGAACGGGTGCAAAGCATCGCAAGCAAGGCCCACGCGGCGCTTATGATTGATGCGTATTCACGGGCTGATTTTATTTGGGACGAAGGGACAGACGAAATTTTCTGTCTTGAAGTTAACACACTGCCGGGCATGACACCAACAAGCCTAATTCCCCAGATGGGCGCGGAGCTTGGAATGAACTATGCGACCCTGTGCGAGAGACTGATAGAGGTCTCACTGGAAAAATATAAAGCATGAAAAATTTAACGATTCAAAACATTATAAACGCCTGCGGCGGAACATTTTTCGGGGATGAATCGATTACCGAAACCGAGATTTCCGCAATTGTAACCGACAGCCGCAAAAATGAATGCGGCTGCCTTTTTGCCGCAATTAAGGGAGAGAATGCCGACGGACATAGCTTCGTAAAAGACGTTCTCGAAAACGGTGCTTCTTGCGCTCTATGCGAATATTTGCCGCCAGATGTGAAAGGCGGTGTGATTTTAGTAAACAGCACTCTTGCCGCTTTGCGAAAGATTGCAAAGCTTTACCGAAGCGGTTTTAACATTCCTTTCGTGGGTATCACTGGCTCGGTTGGGAAAACAACCACTAAGGAAATGGTTTCGTCTGTTCTGTCACAAAAATTTGATGTGCACAAGACAGAGGGCAACTTTAATAACGAGCTTGGCGTGCCGTTAACGCTGTTTGGGCTTGATGAAGTAAATACCGCTGCTGTTATTGAAATGGGAATATCCGGCTTTGGCGAGATGAGAAGGCTTACCGAAATGGTAAGGCCGCAATATGCCATAATAACTGCCATCGGCCACTCACATCTGGAGCAGCTTCACGACTTGCAGGGCGTTCTTCGTGCCAAGTCGGAGATATTCGAAAGCATGGATGAGTGGGGTGTCGTTTTTCTAAACGGTGATGATGCGCTTTTGCGGGAGCAAAAGCTTCTTCAAAAAACCGTGTTTTTCGGACTCCAAGAGGGAAACGACGTAAGGGCGGAGAATGTAAGCACCTCGCAGGACGGATTAACCACCTGCGATATAGTTTGCGCAAACCGCACGATAAGCGTCTCAATCCCTGCCTACGGAGACCACATGGCTTATGCTGCCTTAGCCGCAGCGGCCGTTGCCTTTGAAATGGGGCTGACGGATGAGGAAATCAGGGCAGGCATTGCGCAGTACAAGGGCGCTTCGGGCAGAGCGGCGATGATTAAGTCGGGCGGTATAACAATAATTGACGACTGCTACAACTCAAACCCGACCTCGGCAAAAAATGCGCTTGCTTCGCTGGGCGCCTTGCAGGGCAGAAAGCTGGCAATCCTCGGCGATATGCTGGAGCTTGGGGAAAATGCCAAGCAGCTGCATTTTGAAATAGGCGCTTTCGCAAAGAGGTGCAATGTTTCAAGGCTTTTAACCAGCGGCGAATTTGCCAAGGAGACCGCCAAAGGGGCAGGCGATATTGCAATATGCTTTGACTCAAAAGGCAGCCTAATTGATAGCCTAAGCTCCGAAATAAAGCCGGGCGATAACGTACTTATAAAAGCGTCGCACGGCGCAGCATATGAGGAAATAGTTGAGACGCTAAAGGCGTTTGAAGTATAATAGCACTTTGATATTAACTACCGAAGACGGGGCATTCTCTTATTATTTCAACATTAATAATGGAAGCCTCTATTTCGATTTAGGGTTATCATCTGAAATCCCAACATACAAGCAAGCGCCGACAGTTGAAGATAGGGACAAATTTGTTTTATCAAAGTGATTTTGTCAAGGTGTTTTGTCCAATTTTTATAGAAATTCACTAAATATATTCTTAGGGTTCTTATAAGAGGAACTTTTTCAAGTGGGGAAAAAGGCAAAAAGAAAGTGCGCAAAAACGCGCTCATAGAACGGTTAAAAGCCGTTTTCGGGGTGGTAGTATTAATACCATTCAGACCTCACAAAATGGCATTTAAGCGTTACAAAAAGCCTGCAATAATGCGGGTTTGATGGGTCGTGAAATGCCCTAAATATCTACATTCGGTTGTTACGATTTTGCCATTTTCCCGTTCCTCGTTTGAGGTCGCGGGTGCGGGGTGCATATCTCCGCGAAAGACTACAATCAGCCGCGTAAGCCCTTTGCTTGGTTGGATAGGCGTAACGGGTGAAGAATGGCTACAACGAGTTTTAAATTTCCCTCTTGACATGAGTAGATAATCTATATATACTAATGCGTAGACAATCTACTCATAGGGAGGAAATGAAATGGCAATGGATAAAAACGCGCTATCAGGCAATACAACAATGCTAATACTCAAATTACTTGAAGAAAAAGATATGTACGGCTATCAAATTATTGAAGAGCTTTCCCAAAGGTCGGAGGATGTATTTCATCTGAAAACGGGAACGCTTTATCCGATTTTACATGGACTTGAAAATGACGGTATGGTACTGTCTTACGATGAAAATGCCGATAATCAGCGCGTGAGAAAGTATTATCAATTAACAAATCATGGAAAAGGACTGCTTGTGAAAAAGAAATCAGAGTGGAAGGCATATACTAAGGCGGTTAGCCGCATTATGGACGGAGGTGCGGGCTATGCTTTCGCTTGATAGAATCAATGAATATGTAACTGTTGTATGTCAACAAATTCGATGGAAAAAAGCGCGTTTTCGGGTTTCCGAAGAAATGCAAAATCATATTATTGATGGTCGGGATTCATATATGGCGCAAGGCTTAGATGAAAATACAGCGACAGAAAAAGCCCTTACTGATACTGGCGATGCAACAGTAATAGGCACACAACTCGACAGAATCCATCGCCCCAAACCGCAATGGAGTATGTTTGTTGCGACAGCGATACTCTTGATACTTGGTCTTTTAGTTAGGCTGTTTGTCTTTAACGATGAGGACAGAATCGGTTTAATGTCTATCAGATTATTGTGTACTGGAATCGGCGTTGCGGGGATGATTGCCGCTTACTTTACCGACTTCACAATTATAGGCAAATATCCAAAGACGATATATTTCGGTGTTATCTCAATTTCGGTGGCAATGCTTCTATTTTCACCAACTACGAACGGGAAGTCATTTTATACCCAGTATATTATTCTGCTGTTTCCTCTCGCGTTTTCAGCAATTATCTTCGCAACAAGAAACAAGGGTTATTCAGGCATACTCTCATGCGGATTGGCTTTTGCATTACCAAGTTTTATTGCGCTTTATGTTCCATCTGTATCGGGTTTTTTGCTTTTTGCAATCGTTGGTGCGGCACTTTTAGGGATTGCCATTTACAAAAAATGGTTTGGCACTAAGAGATTATACAGTTTTTTGCTGATGCTTGCCCCAGTTGCTTTACTTACAATCGTATTTTTTATAAGTATGACCCCATATAGATGGGATAGACTGGCGGTAGCATTTAATCCGTCTATCGACCCAAACGGCGCGGGGTATATGGGTGTAATGGTGAGAGAATTATTAAGCGGCGCAACATTTTTTGGCAGAGGGAATATTCCGAGTGAGTATATTGTGGGATTAACAGAGCCATATCAGTTTTTTTACACGGACTTGCTTCTAACGGCGTTAATCTCACATTTAGGCTGGATTGCATTCATAGTTATTTTAAGCGCGTTACTCTTTTTCATAGTGAAAGGGTTTATGCTCTGCTTCAAACAAAAAAGCAGTTTGGGATTATTCGTATCAATGGCAATTATGATGACGTTTTGTATGCAAGTAATTAGTTATATTGCGTATAATCTTGGTTTTCTATTTGCCGCTCCGATTTCATTGCCGCTTATTTCATACGGTAATACGGCAACGATAATAAATCTTGTGTTAATAGGTTTTATGCTCTCGGTATTTCGGACAGGTGATGTTGTGGTAGACGAAAAAAATCCGACTATCACCAAACTTAATAAATTTATCTCTTGGAATGATGGAAAGTTGACAATCAATTTCAAATCTTAATAATGAGGTTTTCGATAAAACGCGGGGGTAATATCGCCCCCGCGTTTTGGTTTATTACTCATGCGTTACAGTTCCATATCCTGCGCTCTGCGCGGTTGCTGTTCTCGTCGTTCCTGCTGCATAATGTCATACACGCTCCGTCTGATTTGCT